>ENA-OOZG01002598-OOZG01002598.1-human-gut-metagenome-genome-assembly--contig:-NODE-2598-length-11105-cov-2.727602_pt1 | contig 11105 bp, 10 predicted proteins | sample MGYA00241706_ERZ501384 | MGnify/ENA primary metagenome ERZ501384 (study PRJEB25962, sample SAMEA2042742) | human gut metagenome | biome: human gut; feature: human-associated habitat; material: faeces... | reverse complement strand
CAGCAGCGGCTGAGCGGACATAGGCGCAGACCAAATCGAAAGCCGATAAAGAAGCCGCACACACTCCTTTGCGCAGCGCGTGCAGTTGTTCTATAGAAAAACCTCCAATGGCAGGTCAAGGGCGCAGCCCTTGCGCTCTCTTGGGGTTCCAAAGGGGCCATTCTCTACGGTAGAGAATGGCCCCTTTGGTCGCACCGCCGTCAGGCGGCAAATCCCGCGCCGCCCCTCAGGCGGCAGATCTCACTCGATCGCCAGTCTCCGGCTGCCGGAGACCTCGACGTCCTTCTTCGGCAGCGTCAGGCTCAGCACGCCGTCGTTGTAGCTGGCCTTGATGCCCTCGGCCTTGATGCCGGAGATATCGAAGCTCCTCGCGTAGTTGCCGTAGCTGCGCTCGCAGCGGACGTAGCTCTTGTCCTTCTCCTCGTGCTCGTTCCTGCGCTCGGCCTTGATGGTCAGGTTGTCGCCGTCGATGTCGATGGCAATGTCCTCCTTCTTCATGCCGGGCAGATCGGCCTCGAGCAGGTAATGGTCGCCCTTGTCCTGAATGTCGGTCTTGAACGTGCCGACGTCGCCGAGGAAGTCGCGGTTGCCGAAGAATGCGCGCTCCAGCGCCTCCATGTCGCGGAACGGGTCATAGGTGGTCATGTGGTTATTGTTGCGGTAAGGTCTCAGTTCAAACATAATGAATACCTCCGAAAATTCGAGATTTGGAAAGCCTCGGGAGCTTGTCTTCCTTTGCTTTTCTTGACTCAGAGTCTACCCCGGAATTGTGTCCAAAGATACGCATTTGTGTGAACGGACTATGAATTTTAGCACTCTCGCTCTAAGAGTGCTAAAAGCGTCGGATTTTGTTGCATTTGACGGGCAGCCTGCCCCAAAACCGTCCATGTCTACCCGATGTCTACCCGCCGAAACGCCTGGGGCGCAAGGGCTTGCTGGTTTTCCGAGAGGGTCGCCGTCTACCTTTCCGTCTACCCATTTTTTCGCGCCGATTCCCGAAACACCTGCCATTGCTGCGAAAGTTTTTGAAATTTCCCAAAATGTATGGGGGTACGATATCCCCATACAAAGAAGGTGATTTCTTGCCATGCTATCATCCTTTGAAAGCCTTTGTTTTAGGCGAAAAAGACGGCAAACGGTTGCTTAAGGTGACGAGCTATGAGGTAGACCATCTCGAACGTTCTGGTGATGGCTATGCCTGTATGAGAAGCCCGCCTACTGGTCGTCCCGGTGATGTTACGGAGTTCATTGAGATTCCCTGTGGTAAGTGTTCCGGTTGTCGTCTCCAGCGTTCGCGTGAATGGGCGAATCGATGTATGCTGGAGCTTGAATATCATAAGTCTAGTTACTTCGTAACGCTTACTTATGATGATGCTCACGTTCCGATTCATTACTATTCCGATCCTGAGACCGGTGAGGCTTTGCCGAGTATGTCTCTTGTGAAGCGTGATTTTCAGCTTTTTATGAAGCGTCTCCGAAAGAAATTTGGTGAAGGTATTCGTTTCTTTGCTTCCGGTGAGTATGGTTCAGAGACGTTTCGACCTCATTATCACGCTATTATTTTTGGTTTGGAGCTTAATGATCTTGTTCCTTATAAGCGTTCTGCTCAAGGCTTTCAGTATTTTAACTCTGCTTCTTTTCAAGATGTTTGGCCTAATGGCTTTGCTGTTGTCGCTCCGGTTACATGGGAGACTTGTGCTTATACTGCTCGTTATGTCATGAAGAAGCTTACCGGCCCTGAAGCTGAGTTCTATGAGAACTTCAATATTGTCCCTGAGTTTTCGCTTATGTCTCGCAAGCCCGGTATTGCTCGTCAGTACTATGAAGATCATCCTGACCTATATGAACATGAGTTCATCAACATTTCGACGGAGAAAGGAGGAAGGAAGTTTCGACCTCCGAAGTATTATGATAAATTGTTTGATCTCGATTGTCCGGAAGAATCTGCCAAGCTTAAGGCTGTTCGTCAGAAGATGGCAGCTGAAGCGCAGAAAGCGAAACTACAGAAGACCACACTTAGTTATTTAGACCAGCTTGCCGTTGAAGAACGGAACCAGCTGGCCCGAATAAAATCATTAAAAAGGAGTTGTATCTAATGCGTAAGAAAATGCGTCCCAAGAAAGATAAAAAGGTCTTTCGCCGTACTGCTGCAAAGTCCAAGAAGATTAACATTAACCCGACTGTTTTTCGAGGAGGTATTCGGTTGTGAGCTGTGAGTTTGCAGACGTTTGTGATCCAGTTTGTCAGGATTTTCCTGAATCTTGTCCGTTCTATTGTGAGTTTGCAGACGTTTGCGATCAAGATTGTCTGGATTTTCCTGAATTTTGTCCGTTCTATAAGGAGTTGAAAGTATGAAATATGGTGTTTATTCTATCCGCGATGCCCGCACGGGCTTTCTCCCGCCTACGGTAGATCAGAATGATTCTTCTGCTATGCGGAATTTCGCTCATGCCTGTATGCAGAAGGAAAGTCTTCTGTTTTCCCATATTGAGGATTATTCCCTTTGTAAGATTGGTGAATTTGATAACGAGACCGGCACGATTTCGATGCAGTTGCCCGAAGTCATTTTGGATGGTACGTCCATCCAGCGAAAGGATGTGTAATTATGTATGATGAAAAGCTTGGATTCTCTACTCAGTATCGTCCGCGGACTCGCTTCATTTCAAATGGAGGTCAGCGCGAAAGGATTCTCTATCAGCCTAAATTTGATGAAAATGGTGTTATGGATCTCGTTGAATCTGGCAAAGAAGACCTTTATGATTTCATTCAATCCCACGCCGAATCTGTCGATATCCATGTGATTCTTGCTCGATTTCAGAATGGCGACATTGACGCGCTTTCGCGTGTCCAAGGCGCTTATGGTGATTTCACCAATATGCCTACGTCCTACGCTGAGCTTCTGAACAGGGTTAATGAAGGTCAGAGCTTTTTCAATTCTCTTCCGGTTGATATTCGTGCAAAGTTTAATCATAACTTTGCGGAGTTTATGGCTGCTATGGACAAGCCTGATTTCCTTGAAAAGCTCGGAATCAAGCCCGAGCCAGAGCCAGAGCCTGTTCCGCCCGTTCAGGAGGGAAAACCGGCTGTTGAGCCGAAAAAGGAGGTTATCGAATGAACCGTAATGTTGAATCTCATTTCGCACTTAATCCCACGAACATTGATATCCGGCGCTCGACGTTTGACCGCTCGCATTCTCTTAAGACTTCGTTTAACGTTGGTGATATTGTGCCTTTTTTCCTTGACGAAGTATTACCGGGTGATACGTTCAACGTGGACACATCCAAGGTCGTGCGTTTGCAGACGTTGCTTACTCCGGTTATGGACAATATCTATCTCGACACGTATTTCTTCTTTGTACCGAACCGCCTCACTTGGGCTCATTGGAAACAGTTCAACGGTGAGAATACGGAATCTGCGTGGATTCCTCAGACAGAGTATGAAATTCCTCAGATTACTGCTCCTGCTTCTGGTGGGTGGTCTGTTGGAACTATTGCCGATTATCTCGGTGTGCCTACTGGCATTCCTTCTCTTTCCGTTAGTGCTCTTCCCTTCCGAGCTTATGCGTTGGTTATGAACGAGTGGTTTCGTGATGAAAACTTATCTGATCCGCTCGTTGTTCCCGTCGATGATGCTACTGTAGCTGGCGTTAATACCGGCACGTTTGTTACCGATGTTGCGAAAGGTGGTCTTCCCTATAAGGCCGCCAAGTATCACGACTATTTCACAAGCTGTCTTCCTTCTCCGCAGAAAGGCCCTGATGTTTTGATTCCTTCGGCCACGTCCGGCGAGTATCCTGTTGTTGGAAATGGTCTTAATCTTGGTCTTTCGAATGGTTCTCAGTTGCTTGGTCTTGGTTATCCTAATGATTCCAGTTGGAGTTCTATTGCTGGTATTGGTGCTTATGGAAAGGATGCTGGTACCGGTTCTGGTTCTTCTGTTTATGGTTTTTTTGGTGTACCTACAAAGGAGCAGCTTGGTTCTGATCTGCAAAATTCTGGCTTGATTGCGCTTTCTTCCGGTGGTCTTGGTGCTTCGATTAATCAGCTCCGCATGGCGTTCCAGATTCAGAAGCTCTATGAGAAAGATGCCCGCGGAGGTTCTCGCTATATCGAAATTCTCAAGTCTCATTTCGGCGTGACTTCTCCCGATGCCCGTCTCCAGCGTCCTGAATATCTCGGCGGCAACCGTGTCCCCATCAATATCAATCAGGTTGTCCAGCAGTCGGCTACGGCTTCCGGCGAGACTGCACAAGGTACTGTTACTGGTATGTCTGTTACTACGGATACCCATTCCGATTTCACGAAGTCTTTCACGGAGCATGGTTTTGTCATTGGCGTTATGGTCGCTCGCTACGATCATACTTATCAGCAGGGTCTTGAACGTTTCTGGTCTCGTAAGGATCGCTTTGATTACTACTGGCCTGTTTTTGCGAACATCGGTGAGCAGGCCGTGAAGAACAAGGAGATTTTTGCCCAGGGCCCTGGCGTTAAGGATTCTGCCGGTTCTGTCATTGATGACCAGGTTTTCGGCTATCAGGAAGCGTGGGCTGATTACCGCTATAAGCCTTCTCGTGTGACTGGTGAGATGCGTTCTCAGTACGCGCAGTCTCTTGATGTTTGGCATCTTGCCGATGATTATTCTGCTCTTCCTATGCTTTCGGATTCTTGGATTCGTGAGGATAAGACGAATGTGGATCGTGTGCTTGCAGTCACTTCTGCTGTCAGCAATCAGTTGTTTGCCGATATTTACATTAAGAACCGGACTACCCGTCCTATGCCTATGTATTCCATTCCTGGTCTGATTGACCATCATTGAGAGGTGATCTAATGACTACTGGTAAGGATGCTGCTCAGGTTCAGAGTGTTCTGGCTGTTGGAAATTTGGATTCTGCTCTTTCTCGCATTACTCGGACTGCATCAGAAAACACCGCTAAAAGCGCTCAGATGGCTTCTGAGCAACGCGACTGGCAGGAGCGTCAAAATGCCTTGGCTATGCAGTTCAACGCTCAGGAGGCCGCTAAAAGCCGTTCTTGGCAGGAATACATGAGCAATACTGCGCATCAGCGTGAGATTCGCGATCTTAAGGCTGCCGGTCTTAATCCGGTGCTTAGTGCTATGGGAGGTAACGGCGCTGCCGTTACCTCCGGTGCTACCGCTTCCGGTGTGACCTCTGCTGGAGCTAAAGGCGAAGTTGATACTTCTGCTAATGCTGCTTTGGTTCAAATTCTCGGTTCTGTGCTTTCTGCTCAGACGCAGTTGCAAACTGCTAATGTCAATGCTCGGACGCAAGAGGCCGTTGCTGATAAGTATACTGCTATGGAAGAGATTGTAGCTAATATTTCTCGTGATGCTACTCTTGGTTCTGCTGGTATTCATGCCGGTGCTACGAGGTATGCTGCTGATACTTCAGCTGCTGCTTCTCGCTATTCTGCTGATAAGAATTATGAAGGCACTAAGTATTCTTCTGGTAAGTATTATCAAGGTACTAAGTATTCAGCTAATAAGAGTTATGAAGGTACTAAGTATTCTTCTGATAATTCGGTTCGTAATCCTTCTTCTGCTGTTGGCTATGCTCGTGAGATTGGTAAAGCTGCTTCTAATATCTTTTCTGATCTTTTTGGTTGGGATTATGATCCTCAATATCTTTTTGATATGTATTGTTGATAGAAAACAGAAAGCTCCGAAGCTCTGCTTCGGAGTTTCTGTTTTGTAACCAAGCGTGAGCGCGGTTAGCGAATAGATATGCACTAGCGAGCGCCAGCGAGCGACTACAGCCCCATTACACTTCTTGATGTAATGGGGCTGAGTGACACCAAGTTTAGCTTGCGTGGCACTTTAGATTATGTTATGATGTTATAAAGGAGATGAAAATTATGAATATCTTTACAGAAATTTATAAACTATCTATGAAATTGCTCTTTACATTTCTTGCTATAACTGTAATAATAAATATGGTTTTAGGTTCTTAACTGAAATTTCGTGAATGGGGATACGATATCGCCTATTTGACCCGTTTTTGCAACATTTTCTCCGTTTTGCACAAAGGCAGGATTTTGACGGACGCCCTCCTCAACGAGCCGACGTGCATAAACAAAAGAAAATCGAGCCGACACGCGGAAAAATATACGATGCCGCAGAACCGGAAACGGAAATTTCAGAAAGGAGAGTAACATTATATGAAAAAGTTACTCGCTCTGGTGCTGGCGCTGGTCATGTCCATGTCCCTCGTCACCATCAGCAACGCAGCTTTCAAAGATGCCGACAAGATCGACTACAAGGAAGCTGTTGACGTCATGAACGCCGTTGGCGTGTTCATTGGCGATGAAAAGGGCAATTTCAATGCCAAGGAAAACCTGACCCGTGAGCAGGCCGCGAAGATCATCGCGTACCTCGAGCTCGGCTCCAAGGCTGCTGACGCCCTCGTGGGCGGCGCTACCTTCACCGACGTGGCTTCCTCCCGTTGGTCCGCCGGCTTCGTCGGCTACTGCGCGAAGGCCGGCGTTGTCGCCGGTGTCGGCAACGGCAAGTTTGACCCCGCCGGTCAGCTGACCGCTCTGCAGTTCGGCAAGATGCTGCTCGTTGAGCTCGGCTACGATGCCAAGGCCGAGGGCATGGTCGGCACCGACTGGGCCATCAACACCAGCAAGCTCATGGCCGGCACCAAGCTGATGGACGGCATCTCCGGCTCCGTCAACCAGGTCCTCACCCGTGAGAAGGCCGCTCAGATGTGCCTGAACGCCCTCGAGGCTCCCATGGTCACCTATGACACCAAGGGCTCCACTATCACCGTCGACGGCACTAAGATCAACTTCGGCGCTTCCGTTGCCAAGTATGAGACCTCCACCGTCGCCAAGGATCAGAACATCTCCAAGGAGAAGCTCACCTCCGGCGAGTACACCGTTGAGCTCGGCGAGAAGCTCTACAAGGACCTCAAGAAGAACTCCACCACCGATGCTTTCGAGCGTCCCGCTACCGAGTGGATGCTCAAGGCCAAGTCCATCGGCACCTATGCGGATGCTGCTGACCTGTCCTACACCGCTACCGTCGAGATCGGCACCATCTATTCCGACCTCGGTCTGAGCAAGGGCATTGACGATTCCAAGGTCACCTATTATGAGGATGGCCGGAATCAGTCCAGCACCTGGACTCAGGATATCGTCAAGGGCAGCAAGGTCGAAAAGGGCGGCAACGGCACCCTGCTCGAGGTCTACTACAATGACGACGCCGAGTCCCTGACCGTGATCGCGATCAACACCTACGTTGGCAAGATCACCGCTTCCTACAAGGCTTCCACCACCAAGGATGCCTATGTCACCTTTACTGCCAAGACTGGTGCCGGCTCCTCCTATGAGACGGACGACAGCTACAGCAAGGATGACATCGTTCTCTACACCTACTCCGGCAAGGCTGGCGACGCCGGCGTCAAGAGCATGGCTCTGGCCGAGAAGGTCACCGGCAAGATGAACGGCTTCACCGCCGAAAAGAACGTCACCGTTGACGGCACCACCTACAAGAAGAGCGCCAACGGCACCTCCATCACCCCCGGCATGAACACCAGCGTTGGTAAGGACGTTACCGTTTATTTGGATCAGTACGGCTACGCCGCTTTTGTCGACGCTGACGATACCCTGCAGTATGCGGTCATCCTCGCCTATGAGAAGGGTTCCCGCCTTGAGAGCGCTCGTGCCAAGCTCCTCTTCACCGACGGCACCACCAAGAAGGTCGACGTCAAGGCTCTGAAGAAGAATGACGGTACTACGGTTACTCCTGTCAATCTGGATGACTATGCCTCTGCCAACTCCGATCTGAACCAGTACGATGTGGTCTCCTACACCGTCAACAGTGACGAGGAGTACACCCTGACCCTGGCGGCTGACGCGCGTGACGCGGCCGTTGGCTCCGCCAAGATCACCAAGGGCATCCCCTCCCTCGCCGGCACGGTCTCCGGCAACGCCTATAACGTCGGCACCGCTAGCAGCGGCGTCCTCTATGCCAACGGCAAGACCACGTTCCTCGTCATCGACGAGAGCGGCACGGACACCACCTACACCTCCTACGCCGGCATTGCCAACGTCCCCAACATCGAGTGGAAGGGCGGCACCTACACCGCTCCCATCACCCTGCTGACTGAGGACAACACCATTGCCAAGATCGTTGTCGTCGCCAAGACCAAGGTTAGCGGCGAGACCAACAACCTCTACATCTCCGACGGCAGCAAGGCTGTCACCTTCATCAAGGGCGGTTCCGCCGGCCAGTCCTACACCAAGGAGCTCGGCTACTACTATGAGTATGACGCCATCATCGACGGTGCTGAGAGCAAGATCAAGACCGACTTCGCTGTCACGAACTACAGCATCCTGACCGGTGTTTCGTACAACAGCAAGGGCGTTGCCTCCGGCTACGGCGAAATCGCCAGCATGGATATCAACAATCCTGTTGCTCATACCGGAACAAACCTCTTCACCGCGGTTGGCACTGAGGCTACCACCAACTCCGTTGTGAAGATCGGCGCCAAGCTCTATGCCTTCGATGATGACTGCAAGGTCTACTACATCGGCACCGACGGCACTCTGATCGCTTCCGCTCCTGCCTCCATCGGCAAGGATACCAACGATCAGGTTTGGTTCAAGCTCACCGATGGCCTGCTGAGCACTGTGTTCATCAAGGTTGTTGACGAGACCTCTGCTGTCAATCCCAGCAATGGTACTGTTGCTGTCAAGCTGGTCAAGGATGCTTCCGGCAAGGTCACTCTGCGGTACACGAACTCTGACGCCGCTGCGGTTGCTTACACCGGCACTGTGACGATCACCAATACCACCAACGGCTATGTTACCACCGTTGATCTGGTCGGCGGTAAATTCACTGCTAGCACCACTTCCTTCACCGACGCCGAGACGATTGCTGTCTCTTCCAACAGCGCTGTGAAGTATCAGGCTACCGTTACCGTCGGCGGTGCGGTTCTGACCACCAACAGTGTGATCGGCGGCTAATTGCCAAACCGATATCAAAGCTTTTTGAGCTGAGATAAAAAAGGATCGCTCCTCATTTGAGGAGCGATCCTTTTTTACTTTTTCACGCCGTACAGCGTCACACTGCTGCCCGCTGTGAAATACTGCGCGGACGAGGTTTTATACAGCGAGAGCGAGTTGGGGCCGGTCTCCCCGAAGTTCGAAGCGTTCGTCGTGCAGACCGTAACGGTCTCGCCGGTGCTCGTCAGCTTTCGGGTGGTGATGTAGTAGCAGCCGTCGCCGGGGCACAACTCGACCTCGGCGTACTCGCGCCCGGCGGGGCCGAGGCCCGCGGCGTAGTCATAGTTGGCAAACTCGCGGTTGACGTAGTGGCGGAAAATGGTTCCCTCGCCGCTGCCGAAGCGCAGACGATAGTCCACGTTGTCGGTGCAGGCGAGCGCCGGGCGGATAATCAGCTTGGAGAAACTGCGCAGGTCGATGTCGGAAAAGTCCATATCGATCTGTGCGATCTCCGATGTGACCGTGATTTCTTTGAGCTTCACGAGCATGTCGCCCGCGATGCGGGCGGTGGTCTCCGCGGCGATGGCGTCGGCGTTGGCCTTGAGCGCGGCGTCGATCTTGGCGTTGTCGGCGTTGAAGTCGTCCATCATCACGCGGTCGGACTTCGCCCATTGGTTGAGCTGGTAGTTGGTGGTTTTTGTCATGCTTCCTCCTGTGTTTTACGCCCTGCGATCAGGGCGAGGTTTGTTTCAAGCCGCCCTGCCGGGGGCGGCCGATGGTGTATGATTCAGTTTTTCGTGTAAAATTCCGAGGTTTCCGCCGGTTTTATGATTTTTTCTTACGGCGAAAATATCTCGAATCACTTGTAAGAGTGATTCGCCCGTTTGGTGTCCATATGTGTGCAACGAGGGCAAAAAATTTCCGGCTTGACATTTTCGCCCGCCGGATTATAATGAAGATAGCAAGGGACGTTGCGACAAGCGGTCGACCCAGTTCAGGTTTTTGCTAAAGAATCTTTAGAAAACCGTCACTTGGCAGAGTGGCGGTTTTCGCCTTTAATACGAATCGTGACCGTATATCCGAAGATATGTAGTGTGATCGTAATAGGCATATCAACCACCTCCTCTCGGAGATGTGACCAACCGCCTGCCGTTCGTGCAGCGCCTGATTGCATTTTACCAAGTTCTGCATATTCTGTCAAGAAAGTCGCTTTGCTATATGAGAGCGCCCTTGCCCACAGCAAACAGAAAACGAGGATCGTGTTTTGACCCACGCCGTGACCCACGAACAGAAAAAATGGGGCGGAAACAACGGAGAAAAGCGTATCTACGGGTGATGGAATTCTTCGGCAAATCCGTTTAACACCGCTGAAACGGTGTGGAAGACGGCCCTATCGAATCTTCGACTGCAAAAGGCGTAAACATACTCAAACAGGAGGAACTGAACGGTTCTCCTTGGAATTTGCTGCCGCTCCGCCCTGCTTGTGATGGGTTGAGTGGCGGATAGCCTGCTCTTTTTTACAAAATAATCAGCGTTCTGGAGCAGCTCATTCTACACATAAAGAGAAAATCCAGATCCCGGTGGAATGGTGCGTTGTACAGCGGACGTTTGTCTGTGAAACGTGAGCGGCTTACAAGGGAATCTTTTTGGAATGCGAAGGAATTATAGAGAAATCTACAAACCGGTTTCCGGTTAAAGTGAATGATATTGTGCGATTTCCGTAAATCTATTGTTAAAATTAACAAAGATTATATACGATTCTTGTGAATTTCAGCACTTGAACTTCTGGGTTAGAGTGCTAATATGTAAGCGAAAACAGGCGAGTAAACGTTTTTGCGCCTGCTTCAGAAGAAAAAACGTGTTTTTGGAAGGAGAGTTCAAGATGATTAGCTTTTTACTTTGTCTGGCACTGCTGATCGGCGGCTACTTCACCTATGGCTCCCTGGTGGATCGGACCTTCGGGCCCGATGATCGTGAGACTCCAGCTGTCAAGATCAATGACGGCGTGGACTACATGGTTCTGCCCCAGTGGAAGCTGTTCATGATCCAGTTGCTGAACATTGCGGGCCTCGGTCCCATCTTCGGCGCTTTGAGCGGTGCTCTGTGGGGGCCTGTTGTGTTCCTGTGGATCACCTTC
>ENA-OOZG01002597-OOZG01002597.1-human-gut-metagenome-genome-assembly--contig:-NODE-2597-length-11107-cov-1.746652_pt1 | contig 11107 bp, 10 predicted proteins | sample MGYA00241706_ERZ501384 | MGnify/ENA primary metagenome ERZ501384 (study PRJEB25962, sample SAMEA2042742) | human gut metagenome | biome: human gut; feature: human-associated habitat; material: faeces... | reverse complement strand
CACGCCGTATGAGCGGCTCGAAGACTCCGAGAATTGCAACTGCGGCAATGAGTCCCGACATTCCTGCCATGAGAGTCATTATTTCGCTTTCGGTAAGAATTTGAACCAATATGTCGCGCGGCTTTGCGCCTATTGCCCTGCGTATTCCCAATTCCACGGTTCTTTCGCGAATTGAAACAAGCATTATATTGGTTACGCCGATAACTCCGCTTACAACAGTGCCGATTCCTATGAGCCATACCAAAATGTTTATGCCTCGAAAGAGATTATTAAACATTTGGAAAACCGTTTCGGCGTTGAAATATTCCAAAGCTTCTTTGTCATCGGGGTGTATGTTATGGGCACGATACAGAACACGTCTCACACTATTGCCGAGTGAAGCCACGGTAGTGTTCTTTTGAGCGGTAAAAGTTACAATATCTACCTTCTCGCCATAGTTAAGTATATTGCGCATAACGGTATAAGGGATAAGAATACTCTCTTGCGACTGTCCGCTTATGCTTATATTGCTTGTGCGAACATCCATACCTATTACCTCGTAGTAAACACCGTCTATGGTAATGAATTTGCCGCATGGATTTTTTCCATCAGGGAACAATTCTTCGAAAACTCTCTTACCAATGACGCACACTTTGCGCTCCTGACGAACATCGTTGGCATTTATGTATCGTCCGTATTTGAGTTCGGAAGTTTCTATTTTGAGTTGGTCGGGATGTATTCCTTTTAGTGCCTGAACAGAATAGGTGCGCTTGGAACACTTTGCCGTTTTGCCCCATTCCACAATCATTGGAACAATAACGTCAATGCCTTTAATGTTTTTGCGAAGGTTTTCCACGTCGCGCATGTTCAGAGACCATTCGCGTCCTTTACTATATCCTTTGTAAGCTTTCGTAGTATTTTTGGAAGCTATGGCACCTGTGTTTTCTGCGAAGCCACCGAATTTGGACATCATGAGGTCTTGCAAACCTTTTCCGCCTCCAAGCAACAAAATCAACATGAATACGCCCCAGAATATGCCGAATGCTGTCAGCATGGTGCGGGATTTGTTTCCCGCAAGTGTGCTTGCCACTTCCGCTAAACGGTCGCTGTCGAAAATTTGACGCAATGGATTGATAATATTTCTTGTTTTCATATTATTCTGCTCTTAATGCTTCTATCGGTTTTACCTTTACGGCTTTTCTTGCAGGGATAAGTCCCGCAATAACTCCTGCTGCAACCATAACCAACAGGGCTTTGATGCAAATGGAAAAATCAACCGTAGGATTAGAAAAGACTGTAATCGTCATGCCTTCGAGTGAAATTTTCGAATCTCCGCCAATTATGCTCATGTATTCCGTTGCAATTACTCCGAGAACCATTCCTATGTATCCGAAGACCGTTGTAACAACCACGCTTTCTATTATCACGCCTTTTAGAATAGACACCGGACGCGCTCCAAGTGCTTTGCGTATCCCGAATTCATGGGTACGTTCTTTTACTGTTATGAGCATTATATTACTTATGCCCACTACGCCGCTTATTAAAGTGAGAAGTCCGATGACCCAAAGGGCTATGTGAAGAATGTTCATGGCATCTGCGTTTTCTTCTGCGCCTGTTGTTGTGTTCCACATCCATACTGCGTTTTTATCGTCAGGCGAATATTGGTGAACAGGTCCTGCAAATCTGCGGTATTGTGCCGCGAAATCCTCAACATCTGCATCTTTGCGTATTCCTTTAGTCTTCAGAGAAAGCACATTATATTTGTCTGCTTTTCCATATACCGCCTGCAATGTATTAAGTGGCATGAAAACGTCCTGATTCCTGCTCATTCCTTTATCAGGATATACTCCGACTACGCGATATGCCACATTCTGTGCGTCAACAAGCTTCCCCACGGCATTACGCCAGGAACCGAAAAGTTCGTTAGCGTCTTTTTGCGAAATCACAATAACCTTTCTGCGCTCGCGTATGTCTATTTCGTTAATAAATCTGCCTTCTGCCACGTTTTCTGCCTGCGAATTCATCTCGCGATACTGAGGCGAAACGCCGGTTATGTCTCGTGATACGCTTTGTTTCCCGTATCGTATTGTAACGTTGCCTTGCGACATTTGTCCCGTTGCTATACGCACGTTGTTTTTGAAGTTATGTCCGGCAATGTTCAAGTCTCGTTTGTCGAGCGATATTTGTCGTCCTTCTTTCAAGCCGTGATATGGCATGGAGGTAGTGCCTCCGTAAATTTCCATTACGTCGAGCGAGAGTGAACCCGAGACATTTTCGAAAGCATGTATTATTCCGTTTCCGGCTCCAAGCAACAATATCAGCAGAAACATGCCTGTTGAGACAGAAATGCCGGTAAGTGTTGTGCGGAGTTTCGAGCGTCGCAGGGTTGCCATCAGTTCTTGTAGAGTGTCTATCATGATTATTACTTCATTAATCCGTTTGCTCCGAAGATAGATGCGTCATGGTGTACATTTTCTTCTATGTTTTCTATAACGCCGTCTTTCAGGTGGATTATTTTGTTTGTTACGTTTGCCACGCCACTCTCATGTGTTACCACTACGATGGTCATGCCTTCATCGTTGAGCTTTTTCAATAGTTGCATAACCTCAAGTGATGTGCGACTGTCCAAAGCTCCCGTCGGTTCATCGGCGAGTATTATGCGCGGCTTGGTAATCATTGCACGGGCAATAGCCACCCTTTGTTTCTGACCTCCCGAAAGTTCGTTCGGCAAATGGTGAGCGTGGTCTTTTAGTCCCAGACGGTCGAGATATTCCAAAGCCAATGCATTGCGACGTTTGCGACTTACGCCCTGATACATCAGGGGCAGAGCCACATTTTCCATCGCATTTTTGAAAGAGATGAGATTAAACGATTGGAATATGAAACCTATCATTCTGTTTCTTATATCTGCTGCACGATTTTCGCCCAGATTTTTTATTTCCACGCCGTCTATGGTGTAATCTCCGCTGTCATAGTTGTCGAGGATGCCCATAATGTTCAGCAGTGTGGACTTTCCCGAACCTGACGCGCCCATTATTGAAACGAATTCGCCTTCGTTTATGTCGAGCGAAACTCCTTTCAGTACATGAAGCTTTGTTCCGTTGTCGTAGGTTTTGTTTATATCTTTCAGGTGTATCATTTTTCCTGTTCCTTGTTGTTTTTATATTCGGCGTATAGCTTTTCTGTATCTCCGAAGTCTATTCCGAGCATGTCCATGTGTTTGAAGAAATCGGGCACAAAGGATTCGAAAAATTCTTTTTTCCTTGCTTCGGTAATTATTTCCCTGCTGTCGGGAGTTACGAAATACCCCAATCCGCGTTTGCTTTCTATTATCCCAAGTTGTTCAAGGTATCCGTATGAGCGCACTGCGGTATTTGCGTTTACTTCCATTTGTGATGCGTAGTCGCGCACCGAAGGTATCCGGTTGCCTTCCTCATAAACGCCGAGCATTATCTCATCGCAAATGCGCGTGGCTATTTGTTGATATATTGATTTGCTGTCGTTGAAGTTCATAGATTTGTCTTAGATGTTTTTTAATCCTACCTGACGGTTACTGAAACTGATAAAATTCATAATCTTTTCCGCAGTCCGCTTAGGTAACTCTTCAGTCCGGGGCGTACAACCTGCATGCGTTTGAAAAGAAAATATGAAAGCCAGAAACAGAATACCGCCGCAGTTATTACTATATGAAAAATCAGACCTGCCGTATCGTCCCCGTTGCACCAGATGTTTATGTTCATGAAAGCTGTAAGATACTCTGCCTTAACTCCGACAATATAAAAAGGTATCAGTATTATGGAAGTGATTATCCAGCTTTTCTTTTTCCACAATATTCCTCCGAGAAGGTATAGCGAGAAACCGAAAAGGGCACATACAAATCTCAATAAGGGTAGGAGAAACTTGCTAAACCTTGCAACGCCGTAGAAGCGGAAGTTGAAATATGCAAAAGGATTAAATTTCGCATCGGCAGGAATGTCTCCCGAAATCCAAAGTATGATACCGAGTAAAAGGTAGAGCACAAGATAAATAATATACGAAGCCACAATCGTGCCGCATACCACTATTATGAGACGGGCAAGGAATTTTTCCATATTTGTGGCGGGAAGCATTATGTGGCTTATGCGGTTTCCTTTATCGGAAAGGCTTGCTGCAAAAAACGATGCTCCGAATGTTATTCCGAAAACCATTGTTAAGAATGTAAAGCCCGACAATTCGTCCAGCATTTCGTATACCGGTGTGGAATCGAATAGTTTCACGAAAAAGAATATCATATACATCACTGCCATTGACATGACACACAGGCGAAATTCCGGTGAAAGAAATCCACATTTAAGCACATGCAGGAAACGGTTGCCTGAGAAATTGTTTACGGGATTTATTATTTTCATAATTCTTCGTCTTTTTGATTGTTGTTGTCCTTGTTATCTATTGATATTTTGCCGTCAACTGTGGCGGTAAACAGCATTTCCAAGTCGAGTGGTGTGTCTGTTCCCGCATTATTGTCCATAATAATTTTATTACCGTTCACGGAACGTTGCACATATATTGCGTCGTCAACGGGTTCTCCCATGGGGCGTTCGTCAAAAGCGTAGCGGTTTGTAATGGCTTCGGTTGAGGCGTTGAGCATAAGCTTTCCGTTGTCAATTATAATGATATGGTCAAGAAGATTATCAATGTCTCTCACCTGATGAGTGGATATAATGACGCTCTTGTCCTCGGTCATGGTTTTTGAAATGGCTCTGCGAAATTGCACTTTCGACGGTATGTCCAAACCGTTTGTGGGTTCGTCCAAAAGCAGCAGGCTTACGTTGGTGGCAAGTGCAAAACATACGTAGGCTTTCTTCTTGTTTCCCATTGAAAGTTCGCCCATGGGCATGTCGTAAGGCATGTCGAATTCCGAAAGACAGGTTTTGAGCGTTTCTTCGCTGAAGCGCGGATAGAAGGGAGCGTAACGCTTCACGTATTTCTTGAAATTGTATTTCGGAAGTGTGAATTCTTCGGGAAGAATAAAGATGTTGCTCAAAGTCTTTGGCTCGCGCTTTTTTGTGTCATCGCCCATAAAAAGAATATTTCCTTTTCGCAGGCGAAGCAGACCGGCTATGAGATAGATGAGAGTGGATTTGCCCGAACCGTTGCGCCCGAGCAGACCGTAGATGTTGCCTTGAGGTAGTGAAAACTCGAGGTTTGAGTAAAGGTTTCCATGTCCGGGATAACCGAACGATACTTTGTTGATGTCGATCATTTGTATACTGTTTTAGTGTATTACTTAATTAGTACACTACAAAAGTATATATTGATTCAAATGTGGCAAAGAAAAATCGGGATTTTTTTTTGTTTTTTGCATAAAAAACTTTTTTCAAATCCGCAAATGCCGTCAGGCAGCGGGTATAAGACTGTTCATATTTTACGCATATATTCATTTTTACAATCCGAGTGGAGCATCCCGGGGCGGGATGCTGAATCGCGGGTACAACACCTTGAAACACAGGTAAATAGATATGTATTTGTGATAAATATATAAGTTGCTGTTTATCAGAAAGTTGAAAAGTGCAAAAATACAAGGCACATATTTTAAAATAAATGCCTTGTATTTCGAAATATATGGCTTGTGTTTTTTGTAATAAGCCTTATGTTTTTTGCGAAAAGCGGAAAAGATGAAAAAATGAACTGATATATGGAATAAAAATTCGGATTGTTTTGAAAATTCAACCAATGGGTGTTGCGGAAAGGTTGTCATAAAAATGGCTACCTTTGCAGTGAGAATATCTTCATGGGATTTAGTTGAAATAAGTACAAGAACGTAATAAAACAAAATATAGTTATGCTGCAAAACAATATTTACGATTATACAGACATGTTTGAAGCATCTGTTCGTGTGGGTAGAAGAATTTGTGCGGAGGAACTTGCGAAAATGTTTTTTGCTTTGCCTCCATGGGTTGTGGCTTTAATGAAACTGCGTAATGCTCTGATGAAACCTTTGGGACTGAAAGGAGAAAAATCGCTCGGGGAGTATTTGTTGACGGAATCGGACAGTGTGGCAACGGTAAGCAAGAAGGACAGACACCTGAACCTCCTGGTGGTTTTCAGGTCGGAGGAAAACAATGACGGAAACCAAAAGATTTCTTTTTCTACCAATGTGTGCTTCAACAATGGCATGGGGAGATTTTATTTTGCGCTAATCAAGCCGTTTCATACTTTTATTTGTAAGAAAATGTTGAAGCGTGTGGTTAGAAAGCTTGAACGCTGAGTAAGCAGAAAGCATATCATCCGGAAAAACAGCAGGAGGTAATGAAGAATCAGCTTATCCTTACAGTTTCGTCGGCATATTTTATTACGGCATCGCGGTGTGTAACAAAAAGAATGGTTTTGTCTTTTATGTTATTGCGTATGTTGTGCAGAATTTTCTCCTCTGTTTCGCTGTCAAGTGCCGATGTGGCTTCGTCCATGAGCAGTATGGGCGACGGCGAAAGCAGTGCTCTTGCTATGCAAAGGCGTTGCGCCTGACCTTGCGACAGACCTCGTCCGCTTTCTGCGCATTGGGTGTCGAGACCTTCGCGGTTGTGTGTTATGAAATCGGCACAAGCCCATTCGAGAGCCTGCAACATTTGCGTGTCCGTGGCTCCCGGGTTTGCCAGTCGCAGGTTGTCGCGCAGCGTCATGCTGAAAAGCGAATTTCCCTGCGGCACATAGGCAAAAGCACAACGGGTGTCGGCTGAAATTTCCCGTTTGTCGTTGCCGCATATTATATATGTGTGTCCCGAACAAGGGGAAACGTATGAAAGCAGAAGCCTTATAAGTGTGGTTTTGCCCGCTCCGGTGGTACCAACAATAGCACTCATGGTTCCCGGCTTGAATGTATGGCTGAAGTTGTTGATTACGGTTCTTTTGTTGTCCGAATAGCGATAGGAAATATTCTCGCAGCAAATGCCGGGAACGCCGGAAAAGGGGACTGATTTACCCGTGGATTTTTCGCTGTTTATGGAATCGATTTCGTTAAGTCGCTCACAGGAAGTGTAGAACTCTGCAAAATCGGAAATGGAATTGATAAGCGTTCGCGAAGGTCCCTGAATCTGTCCCGTGAGTTGCACGAAAGCCATGAGTGTGCCGTATGTAATTGCTCCTGTTTCAAGATTCAGTACTCCCCAAATGAATACAAAAAGATAGCATGCGGCAAACCCGAGGTTCAACACCGTGGAAGAGAGAACGGAATAGGTTAATCGTCTTTTGATGTTGCCTTTCTGTATGTCGAAAATGCCCGAGTAGTATTTGGCAAACAGGTTCTGCCCCGTAAGAGCTTTCAATACCGAAATGTTTTGAACGCCTTCCTGCAGCGCAGCTTGGAGTCGGCTGCCGCATTCTTTTATTTTGGCTGAAAAACTGCGGATTTTAAGAAAGTGGAATTTGCTTATCACTATGCCTAAAATCATTATTACGGCAAGGACAATGGCTATGTCTTTGCTGAGAACAAACAGGAAAACGTAGGCACCGCCTAATTGCAGAAGCACAAGCAGTATGGTGGGAATTGTGCCGTTTACGAACGAAATGATTTCGGTTCCGTCTTCCTCGAAACGTCTCACAATGTCGCCCGTGTGATATTCGTTTATGTCTTTCCAGTTTGCCGAAACCGCGTGATGAAACAAGTGTTCCTGCATGCGCCGGTTCATGTTGAAACTTAGCAATGTTTTCAGCCGGCGGTTGATTGCCGAAATCACTGCTTGAAGTATGATGATTACCACAAGCATTGCGCAAGCAAACCGGAGAGCCCATTGGTTGTGATAGACTGTTGCCATGTCGATGGCGTTCTTTGTGGTCCACACGAAAAGAAAATTCAGTCCCACCACAGTCCATCCCAACACTACGTTAAGGCACATTTTCAGTTTGTAGTGCCTCACAACCTTGCCAATCCATGGCAGAATGACGGCGAACTTGTATTCCTTGCCTCCGAAGTTCATTTGCTGTGTGATTATTTCTGCAGGTCTCCGTCCCACATCAGTTTTTCGCGCATGGTGTCGAAGAAAGTTTTGTTTCCGCAGTGTATTGTTTTTATGTCGTAAGGCGCACGGCGAATGGTGATACAGTCTTCTTCGCTGCAACTCGAGTTTCTGCCGTCAACAGCTACGAGGAAATGTCCCGTGCGACTCATCACGTTCATTTTTATCTCAACGTTGTCGCAAATTACAATGGGTCTTACGCTCAAACTGTGGGGCGCAACGGGAACAATGACTATTGAATTGGGGAACCACAACCGGTCCGCCCGACGACAGGGCATATCCCGTAGATCCCGTAGGTGTGGCAAGCACAAGACCGTCTGAAGAGTAGGTGGTGAGGTATTCGTCGTTAATGAAAACCCTTATTTTTATCATGGATGAGATGTCCTGTTTGAGCACAGCCACTTCGTTGAGAGCAAAAGGGTAAACGCCGAGATTATGCCTGCCTGCCGCCACTTCGAGAACGCTTCGCGATTCTATTTTGTAGCTTCCCGATAAAATATTGTCTATGGCTTCTTCGAAATTTTCTGGTTTTATTTCCGACATGAAGCCGAGGTGTCCTATATTAATGCCGAGTATGGGGATTCCTTTCGATTCCACGAACATTGCTGTGCGCAGAAAAGTTCCGTCGCCTCCGAGACTTATGGCGAAATCTGCGTTGAAATCTTTGCCTTCAAAGATATTGCTTTTGTCAATTGCGTCAAGATATTGCGCAGAACTCTCGTAGAATCCGCTTTCCACAATCACGTTGCAGCCTTTTGCACGAAGCAAATCAACAACACGCCTTGCGTATTTGCTTTTATTTGTTTGGTGCATGTTGCCAAATAATGCGACTGTTTTTTGATTTGAATACATAATGTTTTTATTGCGAATCCTTATGAATATGTTTTTGCTACCTTTGCAACAGGACTATTTGCAAATTTACAAAAATCTCCAATATATAAAACTATAATGACAAGACTTAGCGTAAATGTAAACAAAATAGCCACATTGCGCAATGCGCGTGGAGGCAACAACCCGGATGTGGAGAAAATGGCGGCAGATTGCGAGTTTTTCGGGGCGGAAGGCATTACTGTTCACCCGCGTCCCGATGAGAGACACATAAGATATTCGGACGTAAGGGCTTTGAAGAAAATAGTAAAAACGGAGTTCAACATAGAAGGTTATCCATCGCAATCGTTTAATGAGTTGGTGTTGGAAGTGAAGCCCACGCAAGTTACTCTTGTGCCCGATAAACCTGATCAGCTTACCTCAAATCACGGTTGGGATACCAAAGGCGAGCTTGATTTCCTCAAGGAAACGGTGAAGAAATTCAAAGTTGCGGGCATACGTGTGTCGCTTTTTGTGGATCCTGTGCTTGAAACCATTGACTATGCCAAAGAAGCGGACGCAGACCGCATTGAACTTTACACAGGTCCGTATGCCGAGGCTTACGAAGAGGATCGCGAGAAAGCCATAGAGCCTTTTGTGATTGCCGCAAGGCATGCAAAGAAAATTGGTTTGGGAGTTAATGCTGGTCATGACCTGAGTTTGAAGAATCTTGCCTATTTCCATGAGTGCATTCCCGACACAGACGAGGTGAGCATAGGGCATGCCTTGATTTGCGATGCTCTTTATCTTGGCATTCACGATACAATATCATTGTATAAAGAGTGTCTGAAAGCCGAGTAAGGCGTTTGTAACCCGACAGGCGGCATAAGGCTGCGGACCGGTTTTATACCGGGCAAAACGCAGGGCTTGCGCCATGTTTCGGAAGGCATGAAAAACGTCTCTCGCAAGTTGTTGTTTTTCATAAGCTTGAAGAGACAAAAAATACAAGGCATTTATTTTAAAACATAAGGCACTTATTTTAAAATATGTGCCTTATGTTTTTTACGACAAGGGGAAGCTTTTTTTTCGACTCAAATATCGTGCTCCGAAAAAGGTATTTGCGGTAAAACAAAAGCAATAAAAAATCCCGCCAATCGGCGGGATTCATTATTATATGAATGGTGTTACAAACTATTCCATGGCTTTGTTCACAAACTGAAAGGCTTTCTTCCAATCTGTATCGAGACAGAACGGTGTGAGTTGCTTGTCTGAATTGATATATTTGTTTATTTTGTCCTTGTCTTTGTCGTTGAACAGCGGACATACCGCCGAGGCGTTCACGAAAAGGAATACAATGGCTTTCTTAACAGAGTCGGGCTGACCTTCGCAGCAGATAATTTCGGTGAGATACTTACTTATGAACTCCGACATATAATATGACTGAATGTCCAACAGATCGTTTCTCTTTATTGATTCGTATTTTGAGGTTTGACTCTTGAGATAGTTTAGTGCATCTATCTTGAATTTTGCAATTTGTGTCTTTGAAAAATTCTGAACAGGGTCTTTGAGTGCGTTTTGTGCGCTTTCGAGCACGCTGTTAAACACTTCCTGTGCGTTACTTTGGGTTGCGGTCATGGTGAGAAGCGCGATTAGTGTGTAAAACAATTTTTTCATGAAAGCTTGTGTTTTATAATTGTTTGTATTGTTCTTATCCTAATTTTTTAAGTCTCAGTCTGTGATCTATTGTCGAGGGATATTCTTCCTCGTAGTGGGTAACCATTATGAGAGTTTTGCCTTTGCGTGAGCAGAATGTGTCAATTATGCTGCGCGATAACTCGCGGCGTTCGCGGTCAAGACCGTGAAAAGGTTCGTCAAGTACGAGAAGTTCGGGATCTTTTACGAATGCGCGCGCCAAAAGAACAAGTCTCTGCTCTCCGCTTGAGAGCTGCAGATAGTTTTTGTCGGAAATATTTCCAATTCCGAATATGTTAAGCCAAAACATTACCTTTTCCCTGGCATCGCCGTCAATTTCGCGATTGTATATGCCGTTTGTGTCGCTCAAACCGCTTGCTGCAATTTTCAATACGCTCATGTTGCGTCTGTAGGAACGGAACATTTCCGGGCTTACATACCCGATTTTCTTTTTTATGTCCCAGATGCTTTCGCCCGTGCCGCGCTTGCAGCCGAACAAACTTATGTTGCAGGCATAGGCGCGAGGGTTGTCGGCGCACACAAGGCTTAGAAGCGTAGATTTTCCTGCACCGTTTTCGCCGTTTAACGCCCAGCGTTCACCGCTTTTCACTGTCCAGGAGAAATCTTTGAAGATGTCG
>ENA-OOZG01002595-OOZG01002595.1-human-gut-metagenome-genome-assembly--contig:-NODE-2595-length-11111-cov-8.557706_pt1 | contig 11111 bp, 10 predicted proteins | sample MGYA00241706_ERZ501384 | MGnify/ENA primary metagenome ERZ501384 (study PRJEB25962, sample SAMEA2042742) | human gut metagenome | biome: human gut; feature: human-associated habitat; material: faeces... | reverse complement strand
GTACATGTAAAAAGTAAGGGAGCTGTAGACCGTAAGGGTTTGCAGTTTTTTTATTGCATAGCAAAATCCGTAGGAACTTCCTGTTAAATAAAAGGCACTACGAGCCTAGGCACATTCTTTATTATTACATATTAAATAATAAAAATAGAATGCACAGTCTGAACTGCAGCATTCTTTTTCTATTATTGTTTAAGTCTGTTCTGATTACGCCAGTCTCTTGGCGATATTCCATAAATATTTTTAAATGCTCTGGAAAAATGTAATTGGTTGGGATAACCGACTGCATTACCTACATCTTTAATGGAAAGCTTTGTCAGTTTTAATAATTCAGCAGCTTTAATCATTCTATAATTCAACAAAAATTCCTGAGGAGATTTTCCAATTCCGTCTTTGAAAATTTTTCCGAAATAACTGCGGTTTAATCCGCATACAGCAGCGATGTTTTCGACAGAAATATCGTTTTGGAAATTCTGCTCTATATAAGATAGGGCTTCATGGATATAAAAATCCTGAAGACGGCTGATTTTCGATGTCTGCATGATGGAAGTAGAACGAATAAGAGCATCAATTGCAAGATAGAGATGCCCGATCAGGTGAAATGGTGTAGCGTCTCCGTGACTTGCAATATAGAGAAGTTCTTCTTTCAGTATTTCACGCAGATCCTTAGAAGTAGCTTTATAAATCGGATTATCCAAACTAAGTCCGGAAAGTTCAATGGTTTCCTTTGCACGTAGTCCGTCAAATTCAATCCATGTATATTCCCATGGGAGTTTTTCATCAGAGATATAAGTATTGATCTGACCGGGGAAAATCATAAAGCCCTGGCCACTTTTTACGTGATAGGTCTGTGTTACACCGTGAGAATCATTTGCCATTAAAATTCCGGTGCCGGAGATAATGTAGTGAAAAAGAAAATGATTACGGACGGCAGGACCAAAACTATGTGCAGGTTTACATTGTTCGTAACCGAATTGATATAATCCAAGGTCAACAAAGTTTTCGCTTGGAAATACAGAAAACATGAGCTCTTTCATACAGATTCCTTTCATTTAGTTGTGTTTTGTTAAAGTTGTGTTCAATAGCTGGTAATTCAGTGAATATATCTATATTTTACTTAATCTGAAAATGGATTGCAACCGAAATATACCAAAATGCTAGTTCGTTTACAAAAAAATAGAAAAAAATAGCATTTTGGAATAAAACATCAAATACAATGCTATTCTTGAACGCATAATGGTATGTTATAATGCAAATATAAACAAAGTACTTGATATATCGAGGAGTAGCAAAGTGAAAATATACCTGTGAGGAAGGAGAAAAAATGAGAAGGAAAAGAGCAGCAATTGTTTTGGGAATGTCCTGTATTCTGATGGCATCAGCAGTATTACAGGGATGTCAGCAAAATCCAAAAAGCGGAAAAGTGGAAATTGAACTTGTTCAGTATAAACCGGAGGCGGTAGATATATTTGAACAGCTCGAAAAAGAATTTAATGAGACACATGATGATATCCATTTAAAAATATCTTCCCCAAATGATGCGACAACAATTTTGAAAACACGTTTTATCAGAGAAGATTATCCGGATATTATCGGAATCGGAGGAGATATCAATTATTCGTATTTTGTTGATTCAGGAATACTGGCTGACCTTTCAGATTATGAAGGACTTAGTGAGGTAAAACCTGCTTATCTGGATATTATTGAAGGATTGGAGTTTGTTCCGACAGAAGGAACATATGGGCTTCCGTATGTGGCAAATGCGGCAGGAGTGCTCTATAACAAAGATATGTTTGCGGAACATGGATGGGAGATTCCGCAGACCTGGGATGAATTTATTTCTCTTTGCGAGGAGATTCAGAATGAAGGAATCCAGCCACTTTATTTTGGATATAAAGATACCTGGACCTGCCTTGCACCTTGGAATGCACTTGCAGTCGGACTTGCACCATCCGATGTTTGTCAGCAGGTGAATAAGGGAGAAACAACCTTCTCCAAAGAATATCCGCAAGTGGCAGAAAAAATGCTTGAATTGTTAAATTATGGTGAAGATGGACCGTTTGGATACGGATACAACGATGCATGTACTGCATTTGCAAATGGTGAATCAGCGATGTATACAATCGGAAGCTATGCAATTCCGCAGATCAAATCTGTAAATCCGGATATGAATATCGGATCTTTTGTTATGCCGGCTAATGATTCTGAAGAGGACAATGTATTAAATTCAGGAGTAGACCTTCAGTTCTGCGTGATGGATGCATGTGAAAATAAAGAAGCGGCATATGAAGTCCTTGATTTTCTGATGGATCATGAAAATATCCAGGCATACTTAGATGCGCAGAATGCAGTGCCTTGTAAAGATGAAGATTTTGCACTGGCTCCGGAGCTGGAAGATATGAAACCATATATTCAGGATAACCGTATGGCGGATTACCAGGACCACTATTATCCGTCAGAAATGGCAGTCGATGCACAAATCCAGACATTTCTCATAAACCAGGATGTTGACGCATTCCTGAAAAAGTTTGACAAAGACTGGATCAGATATAACAGGGATATCATTCGTATGATGGAAGATTATGAAGCAGGCAAGTAGGAGGGATACAGATCATGAATAAATTGAAAAGGATGAATGGCAGAAAGCGGACATTTTTACTGATTACGATACCGATACTTGCGTTGTTTTTCTGCTTTAATACGCTGCCACTTATTAAAGGTGTTATTTATAGTTTTACAAATTTTCGAGGATATGGCGAGTTTGACTGGGTAGGTATTCGGAATTATACAGACTTATTTACTGATGCAAGAGTCGGGAAATCCTACCTGTTTACATTCAAGCTTGCAATTGTTGCAACAATAGTTGTAAATGTGTTAAGTCTTGTTTTAGCTCTTGGATTAAACAGTAAAATTAAATTTAAAAGTGCACTCAGAGGAATGTATTTCGTTCCAAATATTTTAGGAGCACTTGTAGTGGGCTATATTTTCAATTACTTTTTCACTTATATTCTTCCGGCAGTTGTAAAAATGATGGGCGGAAAAGGTGACAGTATCCTGGCAAGCTCAAAATGGGCATGGGTTGCGATCGTAATTGTATGTGCATGGCAGTCTGTTGCAATGAATACGATTATTTATATTTCCGGACTTCAGACGGTACCGGAGGATGTATACGAAGCAGGTTCTCTTGATGGAGCGACCGGATGGAAAAAATTCAAGAATCTGACATTTCCACTGATCCTTCCATTCTTTACCATCAATATGGTACTTTGCATGAAGAATTTTCTGATGGTATTTGATCAGATCATGGCTCTTACCAAAGGAGGCCCGGCGCAGAGTACAGAATCAATTTCATTTTTGATTTATAACAATGGTATGGCCGGAGGACAGTTTGGGTTCCAGAGTGCCAATGCAGTTGTGTTCTTTGTAGTGATCGTTGTGATCTCTGTATTACAGATGAACTTTTTGGGAAATAAGGAGGAACAGTTATAATGAAAGTAAAGGTGAAAGAAAGAGTAAACTGGCCAATCACAATTTTATTGATTCTGGGTCTTGTAACCGTTATTTTTCCTCTTTATCTTACAGTTGTGATTGCATTTAAGAAACCGTCGGAAATGACAAACAGTATTTCCGGAATCTTATCACTGCCAAAAAGCTGGAGCTTTTCTAACTTTGCAGAAGCAATGCGTGTAACAGATTTCTGGCATTCACTGGGCAACAGTGTGCTGATAACGATTGTAACGGTGGTTCTTTCCATTCTGGTTCATTCTATGATCGGTTATGTGATCGGAAGAAGTAAAAGTACCAGTAAATTTTACAAAGTAGCCTATCTTTATATTGTAAGCGGTATGTTTGTTCCATTTGCAATTTTGATGATGCCACTTGTGAAGCAGACAGCACAGATGGGAATTGACAATATTTTCGGTGTTATTTTGTGTTATCTTGTATTTTATATGCCGATGAATGTGCTCTTATACTCCGGTTATCTGAAAAATATTCCGCTGGCACTGGAAGAGGCTGCACATGTAGACGGGGCAACAACCTGGAAAACTTACTGGAGCGTTATTTTCCCAATCATGAAACCGATGCATGCAACAGTAGCGGTACTTACAGCACTTGGTACATGGAATGATGTTATGACACCACTTGTAATTCTGGCAGGTAGTGATGTGAACACACTGCCACTTGCACAGATGACATTCCAGACACAATTTGGAACCAATTATAATCTTGCATTTGCATCCTATTTACTGGCACTGCTTCCGATTTTGATTTTCTATCTGATCTGTCAGAAACAGATTCTGAACGGTGTTGTAAATGGCGCAGTAAAATAAATTTGACAGAAGCTTAAGGAGAAGAATATGGGAATCATATACAACGAGAAAGCAAAAACATTTACATTACATACCCAAAATACAACGTATCAGATGCAAATTGATGCATATGGATTTTTACTGCATTTATATTATGGAAGAAAGACAGATGGAGTTATGGACTATCTTCTGACCTATGCAGACCGTGGCTTCTCAGGAAATCCGCAGGATACAGGAAATGACAGAACATATTCCCTTGATGTGCTGCCACAGGAATTTCCGTGTCGACTGACAGGAGATTTCAGGAGTCCGGTGCTTGATCTTGTAAATGCAGATGGTTCTTTTGGATGCGATCTTAGATATCAGGGATATGAGATTTGTGATGGAAAATACAATTTGAAGGGACTTCCGGCAGTTTATGCTGCCGAAGAGGAAGCCCAGACTCTGATCATTTATATGAAAGATCAGGTGACAGGATTACAGGTAGAATTACTTTATGGAGTTCTTCCGGAGTATGATGTGATCACAAGAAGTGCAAAAGTGATCAATACAGAAGAAGATAAAATCAGACTGACAAAAGCACAGGCAGCCTGTATTGATTTCCTTCACGGTGAGTTTGATGTGATTTCATTTTACGGCCGCCATGCGATGGAAAGAAATATGCAAAGAACATCGGTAGGACATGGAGCTTTTGTAATTGGAAGCCGCAGAGGAACATCCAGCCATCAGTACAATCCGATGCTGATACTGGCAGAAAAAGAAACGACAGAAGATGCCGGTACCTGTTATGGAATGTCTTTTGTATACAGCGGAGGATTTAAAGCAGAAGTAGAAAAGGATCAGTTCGGGCAGACAAGAATACAGATGGGACTGCAGGAAGAACAGTTTTCTTATCCACTGAAAAAAGGAGAGGAATTTGTGATCCCTGAAGTTATTTTAACTTGCAGCAATCAGGGACTTGAAAAGCTTTCCCAGAATCTGCAGAGATGTATCCGTAAAAATCTGTGTCGCGGAAAATATAAAGAAAAAGTAAGACCGGTACTGATCAACAGTTGGGAAGCATGCTATTTTGATTTTACGGGAGAAGATATCTATCATCTTGCCGAGCAGGCAAAGGATCTGGGAATCGATATGGTTGTACTGGATGATGGATGGTTTGGAGGTCGAAATGATGACAACAGCGGACTTGGCGACTGGAAGGTTAATGAAGAAAAGCTGCAGGGAAGTCTTGGTGACCTGATCAGCAGGATCAATGCGTTAGGTGTTAAATTCGGGCTCTGGTTTGAGCCGGAGATGGTAAATGAAGACAGTGATCTTTACCGTGAACATCCGGACTGGGCAATTCAGATTCCGGGAAGAAAACCGGTAAAAGGAAGAAACCAGCTGCTCCTTGATTTTTCGAGAAAAGAAGTTGTGGATGCTGTTTATGAGCAGATGTGTCAGGTGCTCGATCAGGGAAATATCGAATATGTAAAATGGGATATGAACCGAAGTATGGCAGAAGTATATTCTATGACAGCAGAAGAACAGGGCAGTGTGCAGTATGACTACATGCTTGGACTTTATGATTTCCTGGAGCGTATTATAAGCCGCTATCCAGACCTTCTGATCGAAGGCTGCAGTGGTGGTGGAGGTCGTTTTGACGCGGGAATGCTGTATTATACACCACAGATCTGGTGCAGTGACAATACCGATGCAGTGGATCGTGTAAGGATCCAATACGGAACATCCTTTGGGTATCCGGTATCTGCAGTTGGATCTCACGTATCTGCAGTTCCGAATCATCAGACAGGAAGAAAGACATCACTCCATACAAGAGGTGTCTGTGCCATGGCAGGAACCTTCGGCTATGAACTGGATCCGGCGAAAATGACAGATGAAGAGCGCAGAGAGATCAGGGAACAGATAGTAGAATACAAAAAATATGCACAGCTTGTACAAAATGGACTTTACTATCGACTGAGTAATCCATTCGCAGAAGAAATCGGCGCATGGGAATTTGTATCAGAAGATGGGAAAGAAGTACTTGTAAATGTAGTTATGCTTGAAATCCATGGAAACATGACAGTAAATTATGTAAAAATGAAAGGTCTGTGTGCTGGACAATTCTATAAAGATTCAAATACCGGAAAAATTTATCCGGCAGAGGCGCTGATGGAAGTTGGAATTCCGATGCCGCTTGAATTTGGTGAGTACAAAGCATATCAGATTTATCTGGAAATGGTCGAGTAAAAATGAGAAAAACAAATGATATTTTTGAAAAGAGACTGGCGAAGCATATGGATGAGCTTCGCTGGCTCTATATGGAATTATATGATAATGAAGCAATGTTTGCAGAGCTCTGTGAACAGATGCAGAATTACTATCATGCAAGAAATGCGAAACTTCGAAAGAGAGATCTGGAGAAGGAAAAGGATCAGGCGTGGTATCGTAAAAAAAACATGCTGGGAATGATGCTGTATATTGATAATTTCGCCGGAAATTTAAGAGGAGTCAAAGGAAAGCTTAAGTATCTGGAAGAATGTGGTGTAAACTGTGTTCATCTGATGCCGTTTCTCGATTCGCCAAAGGGAAGATCCGATGGAGGCTATGCGGTTGCGGATTTCAGAAAAGTAAAGCCGGAACTTGGAACCATAGAAGACCTTGCAGATCTGGCTGAAGCCTGCCATGAAAAAGACATGAATCTGTGTATGGATTTTGTAATGAACCATACTTCCGAAGATCATGAATGGGCACAGAAGGCAAGAATGGGTGAAGGCGAATATATGAGCCGGTATTTTTTCTGTGACAATGAAAACTATGTCAGAGAATATGAGAAAACAGTGCCACAGGTATTTCCGGAAACTGCACCGGGGAATTTCACCTGGCTTCCTGAAATCGGACACTACGTGTTGACTACCTTTTATCCTTACCAGTGGGATCTGAATTATAAGAATCCGAGGGTGTTTAACGAAATGATGTATAATTTCCTTTTCCTGGTCAATCAGGGGATTGACATTCTGCGGATCGATGCAGTTCCTTATATCTGGAAGGAAATGGGGACAAGCTGCAGAAATCTTCCACAGGTACACACGATAGTCAGGATGATGCGTATGATCGGGGAGATTGTGTGTCCGTCGGTTGTATTATTAGGGGAAGTCGTGATGGAACCGGAAAAAGTAGTTCCTTATTTTGGTACCATAGAAAAGCCGGAATGTCATATGCTTTATAATGTAACCATGATGGCTACTACATGGAATACGGTTGCGACGAGAGATACCAGACTTTTACGGATGCAGCTTGATATTATGAACAACCTTCCGAAAGAGTATACTTTCTTAAATTACCTCAGATGTCATGATGATATTGGATGGGGACTGGATTTTCAGACACTTGCCGGTTGGGGAATGCAGGAAGTCCCACACAAAAGATATCTGAATGACTTTTTCACAGGAAAAATCGCAGAAAGTGTGAGCCGCGGGGAACTTTATAATGAAGATCCGATAACAGGAGATGCCAGATTCTGTGCAACGACAGCTTCCATGTGTGGAATTGAAAGTGCCGGATTTGAACAAAATGAAGAAAAGAAAAAAAGAGCAGTCAGATTTGATCTGATGCTGCATGCATATATGATGGTGCAATCCGGAATTCCAATGCTTTACAGTGGAGATGAGATTGGTCAGGTAAATGATTATACTTATAAAAATGATCCGGAAAAACGGGTTGATTCCAGGTATATCCACAGAGGAAAATTTGACTGGAAGCTGGCAGACGGACGAAAGAGAAAAGGAACGGTACAAAAAGAACTGTTTGATGGAATTGGAAAACTTAGATCCATCCGAAGTAAGGAAAAAGTATTTGACGCATCGGCAAATGTCTGGACGCTTGATACCTGGGAAAATGGAATCCTTGGAGTTGTGCGGGAACTGGAGGGCGAGCAGATGACAGCACTTTTTAATTTCGCAGAAGAGGACCGGACAGCCTGGATCGAAGAAGAGGGAGAGTATATGGATTTATATACCGGTAAAAAAGTCAGCCTTCAGGCAATAAAAATGGAAGGCCATTCCTTTGTATTAGCAAAGAAATGCTAAAGTAAGACAGAAAAAGAGCAGGTAAGAAATTTTATCCTTTCTTACCTGCTTTTTTTACTTTATTGGTTTTCCTGCATATCTTTCAGCATCTGGATAAGTTCCAAATCCTTTTCGGTAACACGGAAATTAGTGGTATAATTCCGTCCTTCCGGAGATTTGACGGAGATTTCGATGATGCTGTCTTTGCGGCATGCATCTCCTTTTACTGCATGAATAAAAGGCATAAATTTAGGATGCTCCTGTTGAAAAGTGGAAAATGCGGATTTCAGTTTTGCAAGCATTCCAAGCTGTTGAAAGTTAAGCGCCATAAAATACTCCTTTATAATTCAATATATCCATTGAACCCTCCAAGGGTGTAATATGCTTTTTTATCTTCTGGTTTCAGATAAATGGAGAGAGCTTCCGGATTTTCTACAGCGTGTCCCTTTGCATTGCAGTCAGCGATCACACGTTCTGTGATAGCGGCTACAGTATATTCTGCACTCTGGTACTGAACATAGAATGCAGGATTTTTGGCAGGAACTTCTACTGGTACTTTGACTTCTTTTACAACTTCTTTTATCTCTACAACAGGAGTTGCTGTAGCCGGTGCTGATGATGTAGCTGTAGCAGTTACTGCTGATTCAAGTGTTCTTTTCTGTTTTTTCTTATCGATTCTTTTATTCATTATTATTACCCCTTTTTCAAATTGTACAACATCTATTATATTACTTTTATATGGAGAAGTCAAAATGGTATTTATCACAGATATTTTGCAGAAAATGAAAAAGGGTTGCGCATAATGGTGAGATATGAGTATAATGAGTATCGTGTAATTGGAGTATAACCGGGAGGAAAAGGTAGAATGAATAGAGCAGCATTATTTTTTGATATTGATGGGACCGTACTCAGTGAGATTACAAAAGAGATTCCCGCAAGTACGGTAGATGCACTTAAAAGGGCACACGACGCAGGACATTTTTTATTTATCAATACAGGAAGAACATACTGCAGTGTTCCGGTGGAACTGAAAAAACTTCCATTTGATGGATATTTGTGTGGATGTGGGATTTATTTTACATTTGATGAAGAAATTATTTTTGAAAAGCATCTGGATCCGGAGAGGGGCGATGAGATCGCTGATTATATGACAAAATGTCAGATTGATGGGATTTTTGAGGGAGCAGAAGATGTGTATTTCACTTCAAGAGTTTCAAGATTTGACAGATTGGAAAATACAAAAAAATACATGAATAACCGTGGACTTGGAATCGAGCGTTATATGGAGCAGAGAAGATGTCCATATGATAAAATCTTTATTTATACGGATGAAAAAAGTGATGTAAAAGCATTTTTTGAATTTATCAAAGATGATATGGAAGTAATCGACCGTGGAAGTAATACGTTTGAATGTATCCTCAAGGGCTATACAAAAGGAACTGCGATTGACTGGGTACTGGAGCATTTTGGAATGACGAGAGATCAGTCATATGTATTTGGAGACAGCAGCAATGATCTGGCAATGTTCCAGCATGCCGGGCATGCGATTGCGATGGGCGCGCATGACCAGGTGCTGGAACCTTATACAGAATTTATTACAAAGACCGTTGAAGAAGATGGAATTGCTTATGCGATGAAGAAATATGGACTGATCGATTAGAGAATCCTCCGATAAAGTGACAGAGAAAAATTCCTAAGATGCAGTAGCTTTTATAAGGTCATCAAGAGAAGCAAAATGATAACCCATTTCTTCCCATTTGGTGAGAAGTTCATCTAAGATTTCAGCGTTTGTAGAGGACGTACTGTGGAGTAAAACGATGGCACCGGGATGGATCCGCCCAAGCAGCTTTTCAAAAGCCTCTTCGTGGGATGGCTGGCTATCCTGATACCAGTCGACGTAGGCGAGACTCCAGAAGAAGGTATGATAGCCAAGATCCTGTGCCATTTTCAGGTTGGCTTCGCTGTATTTGCCTTGTGGTGGACGATAAAATCTGGGAATTTCCTGTCCGGTGATCTGCCGATACAGTTTTTCAACTGTCTGGATTTCTTCAGAAAAGGATTCCATTGTAGAAATCTGTGACATGTCTTTGTGATGCCAGGTGTGGTTGCCGATGGTGTTACCGGCAGCGAGGATCTGTTTGATAAGTTCTGGATTGCTTTCCAGAAGTGTGCCGACGACGAAGAACGTTGCTGGAGCCTGATGTTTCGTAAGAGCTTCCAGAATAGCCGGTGTATTTCCATTTTCATAACCGGCATCGAAAGTAAGGTAGATTACCTTTTCGCCGGTGTCCTGTGCGTAAAAGGCATCAAATTTTTTCAACTCGTCAAATGTGGCATTGCCAACAGGGGGATCCCCATCAGTTTGGAAGCTGAGCCCCCAGTTGCCTTCAGAAGAGGTGGGAACAGCGGCTGGAAAGAAATGATCATGCAGAAATGCAGCGCCGGTTCCCACAAAGAAAGCCGCGAGGAAAAGAAAACAGATCCGTATAATATTTTTTGATTTTAATCTGGAAAACATAAAAGGAACTCCGATCGGATAGAAAACAGGTGATTGATAAAATATATGTGGAAATGGAAGGAAAAGAACCGAAATAGATAAAATAGCGGTCAGAAAATAAAGTGGACAAAAAGTGATCAAAAAATAAAAAAAAGGCTTGCATTTTTTCTGAAATGTGATATCATATTATTTGTCTTTAAGACGCGGGTGTAGTTCAATGGTAGAACACCAGCCTTCCAAGCTGGATACGTGGGTTCG
>ENA-OOZG01002593-OOZG01002593.1-human-gut-metagenome-genome-assembly--contig:-NODE-2593-length-11120-cov-1.748486_pt1 | contig 11120 bp, 10 predicted proteins | sample MGYA00241706_ERZ501384 | MGnify/ENA primary metagenome ERZ501384 (study PRJEB25962, sample SAMEA2042742) | human gut metagenome | biome: human gut; feature: human-associated habitat; material: faeces... | reverse complement strand
GCAAGTGCTATGGCATTGGAAGATGCTCCATGAAAGGTTCTTCCGGGTGCATGCCTCTTCCGTTCCCGGTTGACCTCCCGGATGCGCTGAACCACTTCAAATAATCTCGCCCTTCCCGGGATGCCATAACGTTTAAGCGAGGGCGATACCGCAAGGCAGATCGTCTTCTCCGTCCTCCCGGGGTCTGCCACCACAAGATTCGTTGTAAGCGGATCAAGCCCCCGCTCCTTACATTCCACGGAGGCATAAAAGGATTTCAGATCAATTGCAATATAAATTTTATCTTCCATTTAAAACCTCCCTGTTTTTATTTTCTCATCTTCAGCGAGTAGTATACCATAATAACAAAGACAGGAACAAGTGTTCTTTTTCAACATTTGTTCCTGCCTCTTCTTTTTTATGAATATTGCATTTATGAATATTGTAATTGAAGTTTGTTTATGAAATCCTCCAGCACATAACGGGAATCCACATCTGAGTAAACCCGGATCAGCGGGCTGTCCTCTCTGGGTACACTGGAAGTATCCTCACCTACCCATGGTGCCTTTGTCTCTGCATAATGTCCACACTCCGGATTCAGCGTTACCGCTACTGATGGAGAATCTCCAAGCGACCAGCTTTCTCCCTGTGTCCATGCAGCCTCATCCGTCATATTATAGGAAACCATGTTTTCAAAAAGATGTCTCCCTATCTCCCCATACGGATAAATCCGGTTCTGGATCTCGGCAAGTCCGATATGCATTGTTGTATAAACATAAGATGGAATCAGCCAGATCCTGGCTCCGCTCTGCAGAACTTCATTTGCTGCCTTTACATCATTTCCTGCATTAAATTCCCGGAAGGGAACTGTTCCATAACGGGTTCCATGCGTTCCAATCCAGACAACTGTAACCCTTTTTATGATTTCCGGACATTTACGGAACGCAGCTGCCACATTCGTAATTGCGCCCATTGCAAGAATATAGAGTGGGTGATTTTCTTCTTTCAGTGCCTGCTCAATGATAAATTCTACCGCTTGGGAATTTCCGGAAGCCTGTTCATCCAGTGCTCCTTCCTCCCCCAGGAAGATCGGAACGTTCATTCCCATTGCCTCTGTAATTGTCCGGATTTCTTCAAAGCTTCTTTGTACGGAATCCGTTTTAGCAAAGTGCTCTGCCGTGATCCCTTCCACAATCAGTTTTGGACTCAGTAATGCATGCGCAATGGCAAAAGGATCATCTGCCTCACATGCAGCATCCGTATCCACAATAACACGGATTTTCTTTTCATCCCTGACTTCAAATTTGAATGCTTTCTTCATCATTTTCTGTTTCCTCCGTTATTTCATATGCCCTGGAGCATTGCCATACAAGGCTGCTTTTGTCCCCTGTGTGCTTTAATCTCTTCTCAGTATATACCTCTTCATATTATATCTGCAATCCCTTTTCTACTGCATTGACGATTCCTGTTTCAGCATGGATTCATTAAATAACCCGGCGGATCACTTTCTCATATGCATGGCAACAAAAAAGAACACCCATAACTATATAAGTCATAGGTGTCCATCCATGTAACAAGCCTTATATCTGATTCGATTCATACGAAAGAATCATCTGAAATGATTCATTTACTTTTGATATGGCATCTTCTTCCGGATATCGGCAAGGCGGTTCAAAGCCTCATAAAGCGTCTCGTCCTTCTTTGCAAAGTGCAGTCGGATGAGGTGATTGACCGGTTCTCTGAAAAAGCTCGATCCCGGTACTGCCCCGACACCGACAAGCCTTGCCAGATCCTCACAGAATACCTGATCGGATTCATAGCCAAACTCGGAAATGTCAAGCAGAATATAATATGCCCCCTGGGGAACGGTATGTGCAATTCCAATGTCATTAAGTCCCTTTAAAAACAGATCCCGCTTCGCCGTATACTTCTGCTGCAGCTCCTGATAGTAGCTGTCCGGGAACTGCAGTCCCGTAACTGCCGCCTCCTGCAGGGGTGCCGCAGCTCCTACCGTAAGGAAATCATGCACCTTTTTGGCTACATCAATGATGTGGGGAGGTGCAATAATATATCCGAGCCGCCAACCGGTGATGGAATAGGTCTTCGAAAGGGAGCTGCAGGAAATGGTTCTCTCCCACATACCCGGCAGGGATGCAAAGTAAATATGCTTATTGGGCTCATATACAATATGCTCATACACCTCATCGGTAATCACATAAGTATCGTACTTCTGTGCAAGATCAGCAATCAGCTTCAGTTCCTCACAGGTGAACACCTTACCACAGGGATTGGACGGATTGCACAGGATCAATGCCTTGGGCTTCTGCTGAAAAGCCGCTTCCAGCTCTTCCGGATTAAAATGAAATTCCGGTGGATAAAGCGGTACATAAATCGGCTGTGCTCCGGACAGAATCGTATCTGCTCCATAATTTTCATAAAACGGAGAAAAGATAATGACCTTATCTCCCGGATCCGCTACCGTCATCATAGCGGCCATCATCGCTTCCGTGCTTCCGCAGGTAACAACAATCTCTCCGTTCGGGTCAATCGTTCTTCCCATGAGCTTTGACTGCTTCCTTGCAAGTTCTTCCCTGAAATTCTGTGCGCCCCAGGTAATGGAATACTGATGGTAATCCTCATGGGAAACCTCCGCAAGCCGGTCAAGGATCTCCTTAGGCGGTTCAAAGTCCGGGAAGCCCTGGGAAAGGTTTACTGCCCCGTATTGATTTGAAATTCTGGTCATCCGTCGTATCACGGAATCTGTAAAATGTGCTGTCCGTCCTGATAAATTCTTCATTTTATGTTCTTTCCTTTTTGTAACTGTTCAGAGCCATGCAAAATTGCTTTCTGCTGCCATGCATATGCATCCTGTCTATTTATCTGCTAAAAGATCCTGATCCCAGCCTACCTTGATGAAATATCCGCCGAAGGTTTCATTGAATACCTTTTCGGTTGCTTCAGATTGGAACGCCTTTACGACCTTTCTATAGGCATCCAGTTTGGCCTGATCCTGAAGATCTGCGGTACGTGCTGCAATGAGATTCCAGTAAGCTTCTTCATCTAACACACTGTCTTTGTAAATAGCTTCTTCCGTCTTAAGACCAAAATCAAGTGCATAGTTTCCGTTCACAATCGCCGCCGTCACATCATCCAGCACGGAAGGAATGGTGTTTGCTTTCAGTTCCTTAATCTCGAAGTTGGCCTTGTAGCTTTCAATGTCATCTACCGTCGGGTTAAAGCCTGCATCGCTCTTTAAGGTAATAAGCCCCGCTGCTGCCAGTACCTTGAGCGCACGTCCGCCGTTGGTTACATCATCGGGAATCGCAATCACATCACCGTCTTTAATCCCGGAAACATCCGATACCTTGTGGGAATACAGGTTCAGCGGAATAATGAAGGTGTATCCGACCGGTTCAATAGCATATCCATACTGCTCCAGCTCTGTATTGAGGTAAATGTGATGCTGGAACGAATTCAAATCAATTTCTCCGCTGTTTAAGGCATTGTTCGGAGTTACATAATCGGAAAACTGTACGATTTCGAGATTGATTCCTTCGTCCTTTAAGGCTTCCTGCGCCGGCTTCCACAAGTCTTCATAAATACTTCCGACAACGCCGATCTTTACTGTGGTCGCCTCTGCACTGATTTCCGTCTTTGCGGATCCGCATCCGGTAAAGGCAAGTACTGCTGTTGAAAGGGTTAATACAGCCGCTAAAATTCTCTTTAATTTCATAATAATCTCCTCTGAATAGTTATATTATATTGTTATTTCAATTTCTTATCAGGCCAATTCTTTTTGCGCCTTTTACATTTGGTTTTTCATCTCTTAAATCTCTCATAAGGTGAGTGACAGTTCATAATTTTCTTTCATGGTCTTACAGGATGCAGCAAACTGTTCCTTTTCTTCTTCATTCAAGGAAAGTTCAACAATCCCTGCAATGCCGTTCCGGTTTAATACGGCCGGAACACTTGCATAGACATCCGTCTGTCCATATTCACCATTTAAAAGAACGGACACCGGTAATATCCGGTTCTCATCTCCGAAAATGGCCCGTGTTACTTCTGCTATCGTTGCTCCAATTCCGAATTCCGTAGAACCCTTCCCGCCGAGAATGATCCATCCTCCGGCTTTTCCCGCATCGGCAATTTCCTTTAGGTTTAAGCTGCCGAAGGTTTCCGGTTCTTCCTTCATCAGTTCGAAAAGCGGCTTTCCTGCGATGCTTACCGTAGACCAGGGAACCATCTGGCTCTCGCCATGCTCACCCAATGCATATGCATAAATGGATTTCTGGTCAATTCCGGTTTTGTCGGCAAGCGTCCTGCGAAGTCTTGCAGAATCAAGGGTTGTGCTGGTCGAAAAGATCTGATTCACCGGCCAATCAAGTACATGCTGCAAATAATGGGTTACCACATCTGCCGGATTGGAAATATTCACAATAATGCCGGTGTAACCCGACATTCGGATGTTCTCCGCAATGTCCTTCACGATTTCTATGGTCTGACGCAGGGTATCCATCCGCGTCTGTCCCTTACTTATATCAGGCAGCGGTCCTGCTGCCACAATCAGAAGCTGTGCATCCTTGATGTCGCTGTAATCTCCTGCGTAAACCAGTGCTCTCTTTGGCAGATACACCGTGGAATCATACAGGTCAAGAGCCTGTGCCTCAGCTTTCTTTTCATCAATATCAATATAGACGATTTCCTCTGCAAGTCCCTGGGAAAGCAGTGCATACCCTGCATGGGAACCCACATGTCCCGCTCCGATAATCGCGATTTTTCTGGTATGTATTTCCATGCTTCACGCCTCCTTAATGTCTGCTCTTTTTGACAACCAGGTTGCCAAGAAGCTGAATGATGCTGACTAAGATAAATACGGTAATTACCGTTACCCAGGTTACATCCGTCATGTTCCGGTCATGTCCGTACCGGATTGCGAAGTCTCCAAGTCCGCCGGATCCGACGGCACCTGCCATGGCGGTTAATCCAACCAGACTGATTGCGGTAATTGTGGTTCCTCTTGCGATGGCGGATACGCTCTCCCGTAAGTAAACGCGGAAGATGATTTCAAGCGATCCGGATCCCATGGAAAGGGCTGCTTCGATTAATCCATGATCGGTTTCTGCCAGTGCACTTTCCACCTGTCTGGAAAAGAACGGTACGGTTCCCATAATCAACGGAACAATCGCACCCTCCACATTGATTGCGGTTCCCATGATGGCTCTTGAAATCGGGATCACCCAGGTTAACAGGATGATAAAGGGAATCGACCGGAAGAAGTTAATCAGCTTATCCAGAATCTGATACAGCACCTTGTTTTCAAGAATTCCACCCGGTTTGGTTACCGTAATGACAATTCCCAGGAACAGCCCCAGTACAAAGGCAATGATTCCGGACCATCCCACCATAATCAGTGTATCGCGGATAGCTTCAAAAAAGTCCGGCAGCTTATCCATCACATTTGGTATGATTCTATTGAAGAACCCGGTCATCCTTAATCACCTCCACTCCTACATTTTTATCTCTCAGATATTGCAATGCTTCATCGATCCTGCTGCCTTCCCCGCTTACAATGGCTACAGTTCCTCCAATCGGTGCGTTCTGCACGATTTCCACATCGGCAAATACAATATTTAAGATAATTCCAAACTTCTGTGTCACCGTTGAAATCAATGGCTCAGATGTATTTTTCTCTACATAGGTAAGCCGGACAATCAGCTCTCCCTTCTTCGTTGCGACAACCGGAGAATCAGCTGCAATCAGCTCTTCAATCTTCTGAAGATTCGATGTCGTTTTAATAAAGCTTCTGGTTAAAGGCTCCTTCGGAGATGCAAATACATGGAAAACCTCTCCTTCCTCAACCACATCTCCATGATCCATGACTGCTACCCGGTTACAGATCTCCTTGACCACCGCCATCTCATGTGTAATCACCACAACGGTAATGCCAAGTGTCTGATTAAGCTGCTGCAACAGCTTTAAAATGGATTTGGTTGTCTGCGGATCAAGTGCCGAGGTTGCCTCATCACAAAGAAGAATGTTCGGGTCATTGGCAAGCGCTCTTGCGATCGCCACTCTCTGCTTCTGTCCTCCGGACAACTGGCTTGGAAAAGCGTTTTCCTTTTCAGAAATTCCGACAAGCTCCAGCAGGTGATGTACCTTTTCCTTGATCTCTTCTTTGGAAAGCCCGCTGCCGCGTAAAGGATAAGCAACATTTCCGAAGATGGTCCGGGAGGGCATCAGATTGAAATGCTGGAAAATCATGCCGATCTTTTTACGTGCCTTGCGGAGTTCTTTTCCGGACAGTGCCGTAATCTCTGCATCGTCCACGAAAACCTTTCCTTCCGTCGGCTTTTCCAGAAGATTGATACATCGGACCAGTGTGGATTTTCCTGCTCCCGAAAATCCGATAATACCAAAGATATCTCCATCGTTGATGGTAAGGCTTACGTTATTCACTGCATGAACTTCTTTATTGGAATCTGTAAAAGTCTTACTGACGTTCTCTAACCGAATCATCTCATTACCTCTCTTTCACGTCACTAAGACTATCATATCTTCTTTCTCTGCGCTAATACGGGTAAAATATAACGAGCTATAGACTGAATCTATAGCTCGTTACTTCCAAGATACTTCCGTATCTCATCAATATACAATTTTCCAATGGAGCTTAGTATGGTATTCTGCCTCGTAATATAACCGATTTCCATACCACTGTTTTCTTCCACTGAATCCTCCTCAAAGGGAATTGCCAGATAGTCATCGCCATTCAACTCCTCGCAGATGATTCCGGAACAAAGCGTGTAACCGTTTAATCCGATCATCAGATTGAGCATCGTTGCCCGGTCATTGGCCTTGATCGTCCGTGTATATTCCTTGGTGCTTAAAATCTCCTCCGCATAGTAAAAGGAGCTTGCCTCACCCTGTTCAAAGGACAGGCACGGATAATCCTTCAGTTCTTCGAACCGGATGGATTTCTTTTTCGCCAAAGGATGTCCCGACCAGAGATACACATAGGCCTTACAGTCAATCAGATGATGAAATTCCAGATTATTGCTCTTTAGAATCTTCGTCAATACTGCCCGGTTAAAATCGTTAAAATAAAGAATTCCAATCTCGCTGCGCATATTCGCCACATCCAGGATTACATCCTTTGTCATGGTTTCCCGGATTGCGAATTCGTATTTCAGTGTATCAAACTGCTGCACCAGTTCCACAAAAGCTTTGACTGCAAAGGAATAATGCTGTGTGGAAACCCCGAATTTTTTCTTCCGCTTTCCGCTCTTTCCATATTTATCAAGCAGCATTTCATACTGCCCATACACCTCTCTTGCATAGAGAAGAAATTCCGATCCGTCCTGCGTCAGGGATACGCCCCGTCCGCTTCTTACAAAGATGGAAATTCCCAGTTCCTTTTCCAGCTCCTGCATGGCACTTGTAAGTGACGGCTGGGAAATATAAAGCGCTTCGGCGGCCTTATTTAAGGATCCTGCCTCTGCAATCGTAATGGCATAATGCAACTGTTGAAGGGTCATGTGTCTGCCTGCTCCTTAAGAAGTTTTCATGTAACAATTCTTTATCTGATTTTCTGATCAAAGCTGATGCTTCAATACCGCAATCACCTTGTCGTAGTTTCCCGGCTGATGAGGAAAGGTACAGTTCGTACATACCTTGATGGTTTTTCCATTCTTTTCCAGATAGGAAGGATTTCCGGGACATGCCGGCAGCTGATACATCGGACAGTAACAGAACAGACAGTTAAAGTCCGTTAAGCCCTGATGACAAGGGAAATATTTACAGTCTTTATTTTCAAAAAAGCGATAGGAATTCTCCATAACGTTACCTCTTCCTGTATTGATTCCTGTTTTGATTCCTATTTTGATTTCTGTATTGATTTCTGTTCCGAAAGTCCCGTGCCTTTTCTACAAAGTTCTCCGCAAAACCGGGATTGGACGGATAATACAGATGGGGAAACCCGAGAAACCGGTTCTGTGTTTCAATGACGCAGGGATAACTCTTTCCTGTCACCGGTTTCACTGCCATGCAATCCTCTCCATTATCCGAGCTGTCATAATAATGGAACTCATGCCCACGGATCTTCGTTCCTTCCGGCAGAAATGAAGGCTTTTTTTCCTGCAGCTCGATATACCCAAATCTTACCAGTTTTCCTTTATTTATGCAAATACCTGAAAGGACACCTGCCATCCGGTATTGCTTTCCCTCCTGATCCTCAATTGCTTCCTGCAGATACATAAATCCACCACACTCTGCCACGCAGGGGATACCTCGTTCCATAGCAGCCCGGATCTCATTTCTTATCGACATATTCTGCTCCAGTTCCTGTAAATGAAGCTCCGGATAGCCTCCGCCAAGCAGTATGCCATCGCAGCCTTCCGGCAGATGGGAATCGTGAAGTGGTGAAAAGTAACGAAGCCTTGCCCCATGTTCCTCTAACAGCCGCAGGTTATCCTCATAATAAAAGCAGAAGGCTTCATCCCATGCGACAGCGATGATCGGAGAGTCAGTGTCATTGCCATTGTCTGTCATTTCTCTTGCTTCCGTTCTGTCCCTAGCACTCGATTCGATGATTGAGTCTGTCACTGACTCAATATGGACATGTTTCTCTTCTGTGGAACCTTCCAAATGATCTCGAAGACCTGAATCTCCCTTCGACATCTCCGGCAGTTCCACCGCCTCTGCTGCAATCTCCCGGATTTTCTCTATGGAAACGGTCTTCTGCAATTCTGCTGCAAAATCCCGGATCTGCTCCTGTACCTCTTCCTGCTCCTTAGGAAGCACCAGTCCAAGATGTCTGCTTTTCAGTTCCAGATGCTTCTGATCCGGAACATAACCTACAGCCGAAACAGAAAGTTCCTTTTCAATCAATGGTTTGATCGTCTGGAAATATGCCCCCGACATCCGGTTTAAAATCACGCCGCGGATCAGCTTCTCCGTATCATATTGCAGGAATCCGGCAATCAGCGCAAGGACAGATTTTCCCATTCCTTTCGCATCCACCACAAGTACAATCGGTGTCCCGGTCACCTTGGCAAGATGATAGGACGAGCCTTCTTCCCGGATGCCGCCAAGTCCGTCATACAATCCCATCACGCCTTCGAGAAGCGCAAGCTCCCCTTCCGTTCTGCCCGCCTTTAATAAGACACGTGTCTCTTCCTCCCCGGTAAAAAAGGTATCAAGATTCTTAGAAGGTACTCCCAGCACCTCCTTATGAAACATCGGATCAATATAGTCCGGCCCGCACTTATAAGAAACAACCGGAATTCCCTGCTCCTTAAGGCTCTGCAACAACGCACAGGTAATGGTTGTTTTGCCGCTTCCGCTTTTGGGTGCTGCGATCATCACTCGGTCAAGTTTCATACACTTCTCCTTCTTTTTTAAGGTACTTATCTTCCTTTAAATTTTTCAGTATCTTTATCTGACTTTCGTTTAATCTACTAACATCAAATTCTAATTCATCTCCGATGCTTTCTCCGATGCTTTCTCCGATGCTTTCTCCGATGCTTTCTCCGATGTTCCTATATAAATTTACCCTAAACATATCATCAAATGCTTCTATCTTTTCTATCCTGAGTTCACTCTTGAAATCGAAACGAACAGATCCACACCGGATTTTCTGCCCTCATCAGGTGATAGGAACCAACCGTTTTCATGCGGTTTACCTGCACCTGCACGACCTCTTCCTCTGTTACCCGGAACTGTGTCAGGATCTCTTTCAGCTCTGAAATAGTCTCTAAGCTGATGGCATTTAACACAATCCGCATCTGTGGGTTCTTTTTATAAAGGCAATCCAGAATTTCTCTAAGCTGCCCGCTGCTTCCCCCGATAAATGCATGGGTCGGGACAGGAAGAGTCTCTAAGGCTTCCGGAGCCTTTCCTTTCACCACATGAAGATTGGGAAGTCCGAACTGTTCCTTGTTCCGTCCGATGAGAAATACGGCTTCTTCCTTCTGCTCAATCGCATAAACCACAATCGAGCCCGAAAGCCCAGCCATCTCCACAGCTACAGAACCGGTTCCGCTTCCTACATCATACACCACTGCTCCTTCGGACAGCTGTAGCTTACAAATGCTGATCTCACGGATTTCTGCCTTGGTCATGGGAACCTTATCCCGGATAAATGCCTCATCCCCGCGGTAAGGCGTTAAGATCGCCTTATCAGGAGCCGGATTCAAAATAAAGCAGGAGTACAGTCCCTTCTTGTGACTGCCGAGGCACTCCTGTGGCGTCAGTGTCCGGATCTCCTGCTCCTGATAGGACAACTGGAATCCTGCCGTTACAACACAATCCGTAAGTCCTTCCCTGATCAGCAGCTCTCCTAATGCCTGCAGATCCGAAGCCCCGGACAGTAATAGAAACACCTTCTCATTCGCCCGGATTTTTTGTGCAAGATCCGGCACCTCTTTTCCATGTATGCTGACAATCAGCGCATCCTCATAACGCTCTCCGATGCAGGACGCCAGACAGGCAATCGAAGAAATTCCGGGCCGGATCGAAACGTCTGCCTGCAAAACTCCCTTTTCTATTTCGGTAGTCAGTGCTTCATACATGGCTTTGCAGCCACTGTAAAATCCCGTATCCCCGGAGAAAAGAATCACCACCCGGCACGGATTCCGGTCATATTCCTTCTTCGAAAGCTCCTTCAGATACGGCAGAATCTGCTTTGCCATATAATACGGTTTCTTCTCGATCCGGGGTTCGTATGGCGCAATCATACGCTCTGCTCCAAGCAGAACATCCGCATGCTCAATCGCTTCCTTCACTTCTACGGTAAGGCTCTTTGGATTCCCCATACCGACTCCTGCCAGTGTAATTTCAAAACGGATTTCTTTACGAATCGGTTTTCCGCTGAGCTTTTCAAGCTTTGTCACCACTTCTTCAAAGGAATCCCCCTCTTCCTCAGCCATCGTTCCAACCACATAAACCGGGATATTGATACGTTCTGCTGCCTTTAGCTTTTCCAGAAAGCCACCTGTTTTTCCGCTTTGCTTCGTCACAAGACACTGAATGTCATATTGCCGCAGCATGGCTTCATTCATCTGCTCGGTAAATGGTCCCTGCAGCGCCAGAATCTGCTTTCCGGCAATTCCCTGCTCCATACAAAGCTGAATGCTCTCGATGCCCGG
>ENA-OOZG01002589-OOZG01002589.1-human-gut-metagenome-genome-assembly--contig:-NODE-2589-length-11131-cov-1.997021_pt1 | contig 11131 bp, 10 predicted proteins | sample MGYA00241706_ERZ501384 | MGnify/ENA primary metagenome ERZ501384 (study PRJEB25962, sample SAMEA2042742) | human gut metagenome | biome: human gut; feature: human-associated habitat; material: faeces... | reverse complement strand
GAACGTTGCCATAAATATATTGAGGAAACAGGGAAAAAGTTGAAAATAGAAATAGAAGTACGTAATTTTGAAGAACTTCAAGAAGTACTTGAGCATGGGGGCGTAAATCGCATAATGCTTGATAATTTCACGGTACCTAATACTCGCAAAGCTGTAGAAATGATTGGCGGAAAATATGAAACAGAATCGAGTGGTGGTATTACTATTGATACTATAAAAGATTATGCTGAATGTGGAGTGGATTTTGTTTCTGTAGGTGCGCTCACTCATTCGGTAAAGAGTCTTGATATATCATTTAAAGCTTTTTGAAATGAAGTATAGCATAAAACTCCTTGTGTGTATTTTTGCGGTACTGAATATAGCTTCTGCTAATGCTTGTACAAACTTTATTGTTGGCAAAAATGCTTCTGCTGATGGCTCTGTGTTGATATCGTATGCGGCAGATAATTACGGAATGTATGGGTTTCTTTATCACCGTAGCGCTTCAAAGCATAACAAAGGAGAATTTCGAAATGTAAGATATTGGGATACCAATCAGTTTCTTGGTAAGATCCCTGAGGCTCCGATTACATACAATGTTGTTGGAAATATTAATGAGAATCAGGTTGCAATAGCAGAGACAACATTTGGAGGACGAGAGGAGCTTGTGGATACAACTGCAACAATGGATTATGGGAGCATGATTTATATTGCATTGGAGCGTTCCCGTACAGCGCGTGAGGCAATAAAAATTATGACAGATCTTGTTGAAACTTATGGCTACAATAGCGAAGGCGAAACTTTTACCATAGCTGACAAAAACGAGGCGTGGATAATGGAGATGGTAGGAAAGGGCAACGTTGAAAAAGGTGCAGTTTGGGTTGCCGTAAGAGTTCCTGACGATTGTATATGTGCTCATGCTAATCAAAGCCGTATTCACAAATTTAATATGAAAGATAAGGACAACGTCATATACGCCAAAGATGTTGTTAAATTTGCTAGAAAACAGGGCTATTTTCAAGGGAAAGATGAAGATTTTGATTTTGCAAATGCATATTGTCCTGTAACTTTTAGCGGTTTGCGTTTTTGTGAAGCCAGAGTTTGGAGCTTTTTTAATCGGTGGTCAGAAGGAATGGATAAATATCTTTCTTACGCTTCTGGGCAGAATCTGAATGCGGAACCAATGCCTTTGTTTATAAAGCCAAACAAAAAGTTATCTGCAAGCGATGTTATGAATTCTATGCGTGATCATTACGAAGGAACACCTTTTGATACGACTGTAGATGCAGGAAGTGGAGTATATAAAGCTCCATATCGTCCAACTCCTTTGTCATGGAAATATAATGGAAAGGAATATTTTAATGAACGTCCTGTTTCAACACAGCAAAGCGGTTTCGTTTTTGTCGCTCAATTGCGTTCTGCGTTACCAAATGCTGTAGGGGGTGTTTTGTGGTTTGCAAATGATGATGCAAATATGGTTCCTTTCACGCCGATGTATTGTTGTATGACCAAATCGCCGGAATGTTTTTCAGAAAAAACTGCAGATGCAGTAACTTTTTCTTGGAAATCTGCATTTTGGATTTGTAATTGGGTTTCCAATATGGTGTATCCGAGATATTCTATGATGTTTGGAGACTTGGAAAAACTTCGCAACAAATTAGAAAATTCTTATCTTGAGAATCAAGGCGAAATAGAAAAAGAAGCTCAACGTCTATATCAACAAGATTCTCGTAAAGCGATAGATTTTTTGACGAACTATTCTGACACTGTGGCGCAATCCATGGTAAAGCAATGGAAAAAGTTGGGAGAATTTTTGGTTGTGAAATACAATGACCAAGCGGTAAAACCGGAAAAGAATGGTCGTTTCCTACGAACAAAAGAAGGATTGGGAGAAACTGTTGTACGCCCTGGCTTTTCAGAAGAATATAAAAAAGTAATAGTGAACGAAACGAGGGATAAGTATCTTGTCCCTTCAAAATAATAGAACATTAAAGATTGTGTGTTATGGATAATCAGGAGACAATAAAACTGTGCGAACAAAAAGCACAAGAATGGCTTGACTCGCCTGTGTATGACGAAAAGACCAAAGCCGAAATTCGTGAAATGTTGGACAATCCCGATAAAACCGAGTTGATAGATTCGTTTTATCAGAATCTTACTTTTGGAACCGGTGGCTTGCGTGGTATAATGGGACCGGGAACAAACCGCATGAACATATATACTGTAGGAGGAGCTACCCAGGGACTTTCTAATTATCTAAAGAAAAATTTTGCAGATCGTAAAGAAATTTCCGTTGTTGTAGGACATGATTGTCGTAACAATAGTCGCCTGTTTGCAGAAATATCTGCCGATATATTTTCTGCCAATGGCATAAAGGTTTTTCTTTTTGATGATATGCGACCGACCCCTGAAATATCGTTTGCTATACGTCATTTAGGTTGCCAAAGCGGTATTATTATTACAGCTTCTCATAATCCGAAAGAATATAACGGATATAAGGCTTATTGGGATGACGGTGCACAGGTTTTAGCTCCGCATGATCAAGGAATAATCGATGAAGTAACGAAAGTTCGTCCAGAAGAAATTAAATTTGAAGGAAACAAAAATTTGATAGAAATCATCGGGAAAGAAATAGACGAAGAATACCTTCGTCAAATCAAAACACTTTCGATAGATCCCGAAGTTATTGCTAAGCAAAAAGATTTGAAGATAGTGTATACGCCGATACATGGTACCGGCATGATGTTAATTCCTCAATCATTGAAGTTGTGGGGATTTGAAAATGTACATTGTGTTCCCGAGCAAATGGTAAAAGACGGCAATTTTCCTACGGTTGTAAGTCCTAATCCGGAGAATGCAGAGGCTTTGGAACTTGCCATTAAATTAGCTAAAAGTATAGATGCTGACATTGTGATGGCAAGCGACCCTGATGCTGATCGTGTGGGAATGGCTTGCAAAGACAATAATGGAGAATGGGTTCTGATGGATGGCAACCAGACTTGCATGATATTCCTTTACTATATCATCAATAATAGAATTGCCAAACATCAAATGCAAGGTAACGAATTTATCGTTAAGACAATCGTTACCACAGAATTGGTTCGCGAAATTGCCAAGAAGAACAAGGTAGAAATGTTTGACGTTTATACCGGTTTCAAGTGGATTGCGCGTGAAATAAGATTGAACGAAGGTAAGAAGAAATATATAGGCGGAGGTGAGGAAAGTTATGGATTCCTTGCAGAAGACTTTGTACGCGATAAAGACGCAGTGTCTGCTTGTACTCTTTTGGCAGAAATCTGTGCATGGGCAAAAGATCAAGGCAAAACTCTTTTCGATGTATTGATGGACATATATGTTGATTATGGATTTTCTTTGAACAAGACAGTCAACGTTGTGAAGCCTGGAAAGAGTGGAGCAGATGAAATTAAAGCCATGATGGAGAAATTCCGCAATAATCCTCCTCGTGAAATTGCAGGATCAAAAGTTGTTTCAGCAAAAGACTATAAGACTTTCATAGAAACCAAGGGCGACGGAAGTTCTGTAAAAATAGATATGCCGGAGCCAAGCAATGTTCTTCAGTGGTTTACCGAAGAAGGAACTAAAGTCAGTGTTCGTCCTTCCGGTACGGAGCCTAAGATAAAGTTTTATATAGAGGTAAAAGGAGAAATGGGATGCAAGCATTGTTATAAGGGCGCACACGAGGCAGCTTTGAAAAAGATAGACGATGTACGTGCGTCCTTAAATATCTGACAGAAATAAATTTGTTGTATTGCAGGGCATTCTATTTTCATGTTGAATGTCCTGCTTTTTTATATAGTAGGATTATGAAAAAAACTTTGTGGTTTGTTTTTAGCAGGAAAAATATCCTGATGTATAAAAAGGCTGACGGTTCTTACGAGATTCCTGAAGGAACTAATCCTTGCGAAAGCTATGCAAAAGCAGATTTCGTAACATTACGTTTTCAAGGCATAGAAGCTAAGGCATATCTAGCGGAACTTGGTGAATCAGATATTCCCAATTATGAATTTGTGCCTTTGCGCAGAACATTTTTCTTTTTGTCAGAAGAAATTTATGCGATGGCTTGCAAAATGGAGGAATTGGTGTATTGGAACAACGAAACACGTTTTTGCGGACGTTGTGGCAGTCGTATGGAATTTTCCTCTTCGATAAGTAAGAAATGTTGTGAATGCGGACATGAAATATGGCCGTCTTTGCAGATTGCCATTATAGTTTTAGTGAAACGCGATGATAAAGTCCTACTTGTACAATCCAAAAATTTCAAATCTGATTATATGGGACTTGTCGCAGGTTTTGTTGAAACCGGCGAAACTCTTGAGCAAGCCGTAAACCGTGAAGTTATGGAGGAAACCGGATTGAAGATAAAAAATCTTCGGTATATAAAAAGTCAGGTGTGGCCTTTCCCTTGTAATCTTATGGCAGGCTATGTCGCCGATTATGAAAGCGGTGATATACAAATACAAGAATCGGAGTTAAGCAAAGGAGGATGGTATTCAAGAGACAAAATGCCGCCTTTGCCGGATGAAGCGAGCATTGCACGCCAAATAATAAATGCTTGGATAGACCAAAAGATATAGTTAAACGTAACGATAAAGAAACGAAGCCTGCTCTGTAGTAAATACTGAACAGGCTTTATAATTAATAAACCATGGCATTATTATTACTTAAAACTAAACCGTCTATCGTCAGCAATAGCTGCTTATATACTCGTAAAAAATAAGAGAAACCTTTTTGTTAAAAAGATCTCTCTTATGTGGGTGGGTAGTGGGACTCGAACCCACGACATTCAGAACCACAATCTGACGCTCTAACCAACTGAACTATACCCACCATGTATAGTTGCTTTTCTAAAGCAGTGCAAAAGTAAGAAATAATTCTGTTCTACCAAAATTTTAGAGAGAAAATATCAATGCCGGACTGCGGATTTGGTGCAGGTAACAAATATCTTGCATAAAACTTTGCGACATTATTATGCCCTAAGAAAATTGTAGATGAAGTTTGCCAAAGGCAGAAAGAATAAATGCAATACCATTTGACGTGAAACAAAAAGGACTTATACAGCACAAGGAAAAACTATGTTATAAAAATGGACACAAATAAATGTGTCCATTTTTATTTTACACTATCTATAAATATTTTTGCAGAAAACTCCCTCAATTGTATCATTGAAATTATTCTTTATAGCACTATGATTTTTTTACTGTACCATTGCTTATTTCCTTAGTAGGAGTTTACCAAATATCGAGAATTTTCTTTAGTATCATCGTAATTCGTAACGCATTAATTTATATACTTGACGAGCTGCTGTATCTTTTCAATCACTCAATATAATGATGGATAATTTTTGATGGTAATAAGTTGAAATACATAGATTTATATATCTTTGTAATTATAATACAAATGTTTATTGAGACTATAATTTATGATACCGAAATTTGATGAAATAAGGATTCAAGCATTAAAAGAATTAAGTTCTGGGGAAATTATGAGAGCGAAAGAATTACGTATCCCTTTAGCTAAGCATTTTGGACTGACTGAGGAAGAAATGAATGCTTGGTATCCTTCTGGGAATGGCGAAATATTTTCAGATCGCATTTCGTGGGCTTTGTCGTATCTTTTTATTGCTGGTCTTGTGGAAAAGCCTCAAAAGGGTGATTATAAAATAAGTAAAAAGGGATTGTCTATGCTTTCTTCATGTACGGATGAGCAAATAAACGATTTTGTCAAAACAACTGTAAATGCAAAAAGCTCGAAGAAGAATTCCAAGAACAAGGATATAAACAATACTTCTTTCCATGTGGAAAAAGATGATGAACGTACACCTGAAGAAGAATTGGCAGATTCTTATGATAGAATAAAGCAGAACGTACAGTCTCAAATTCTCACTACGGTATTAAGTAAACAGCCACAAGAATTTGAACGGTTAGTTGTGAAATTACTCCAAGCAATGGGTTATGGCGGTGAGATCAAAAATTCAGGTGTAGTTACGAAACTTTCTAATGATGGCGGTATAGATGGTGTTATAAAAGAAGATGTTTTAGGTTTCAATCATATTTCTATACAGGCAAAGCGATATTCCATAGGCAACAATGTTCAGCGACACGAGGTTCAGAGTTTTGTAGGAGCTGTTGCCGGAACGCCATCCAAGAAAGGAGTATTCATCACAACTTCTGATTACACAAAAGGGGCAATGGAGTATGTGGAGAGCCTTAACGGCTCACCAACTATCATCTTGATAAATGGTCAGCAATTGACAAAATATATTTACGATTATGGATTAGGATTGCAAACAGAGAAAGTTCTTAAAGTCATGAAAATGGATATGGACTATTGGGACGCAATGGATAATGCTTAGTGGTATTGCTGTTATACTTTTTTCTGTCCTGTTCAATTTTGTCTTCCTCTGATTCCGTATGCGACTTTTATGTTCAATGATAAATTATTTCCGAATTACAGAAGATGCGCTAAATACGTTTTTGATAAAAGTAACTATTCGTAAACTTGATTTGTCTAACGTTTTCTTGTGTTATGCTTAATATGCATAAAGTCAATGTGCTATAGTTATAAACTAACCTTCGCGGGTGGTATGCATTATAAGGTGTTGCGGAATAATATCCTGCAACATTTGTGTATATTGGGTTGATATATTCTTTACTTGTATATTCGACTATTGTTTGTGGAACATGAAAAAACACACAAGGCATGTAATAAAAAATACAAGCCATATATTTTGAAATATAAGGCACATGTTTTAAAATAAGTGCCTTGTATTTTTGAAGATTGTAAGTTTGTTGTTTTCAATGTTTTATAAAACATGATTTTTGGAAAGAACCAAGAGAGGTTTATGAGAATAAAAATGGCATATCTTTGTTGTAATGTAAAAGGGTAATGATATAAGTATTATAATGATTGGCAGGATGCTGACATGGACTTGACGAAGACTGCGACAAAAGAGTAAATGTCATTTGCTGTGATGTTTGGGAAAGTTCGGTAGTCTTTTCTTATGCATTGCTCTGTGTGTGCGGAACATTTTTTAGTATGTTTTGTATGGCGTTATTGCGCCAAAAAGCGTACATTTGCACCATAAAACTTATAAGACAACTTCAAAATTAAACTATGGCTCAGGAAATAGGTCGTGTGTCTCAGATAATTGGTCCTGTAATAGATGTAACGTTCGACACAGCGGGACGTAAAGCCGAAGAGGTTTTGCCCGCCATAAAGGAAGCGTTGCATGTGATACGTCCGGACGGAAGCGAATTGATAACGGAGGTACAACAACATATAGGAGAAGATACGGTTAGAACCGTGGCAATGGATAATACGGACGGTTTGAAACGTGGTTTGCAGGCTGTGCGTACTGGTAAATCCATTTCTATGCCTACCGGCGAACAAATAAAGGGTAGGATGATGAACGTTGTTGGCGAAAGCATTGACGGCTTGAAAGCTTTGTCGCATGACAACGATTATCCCATACATCATGAAGCTCCTAAATTTGATGAGTTGAAAACTTCGCAGGAGGTTCTTTTTACCGGTATCAAAGTCATAGACTTGCTTGAACCGTATTTGAAAGGTGGAAAAATTGGTTTGTTCGGTGGTGCCGGCGTAGGTAAGACTGTGCTTATCATGGAACTTATCAATAATATCGCCAAGGTTCATGACGGTTTTTCTGTGTTTGCCGGAGTGGGAGAACGTACTCGTGAGGGTAACGATTTGCTGCGTGAAATGATTGATGCCGGTGTTATCCGTTATGGCGATGAGTTTAAGAAATCCATGAACGAAGGACATTGGGATTTGAGCAAAGTTGATTATAATGAGGTTGCAAAAAGTCAGGCTACACTTGTTTATGGTCAGATGAATGAGCCGCCCGGAGCACGTTCTGCAGTAGCTCTTTCCGGTTTGTCCATAGCTGAAAGTATGCGCGACAAAGGTGGTGAAAACGGCAAGTCGAGTGATATACTTTTCTTTATAGATAATATATTCCGTTTTACTCAGGCAGGTTCTGAAGTTTCGGCTTTGCTGGGACGTATGCCTTCTGCGGTAGGTTATCAGCCTACGCTTGCGAGTGAAATGGGTGCAATGCAGGAGAGAATTACTTCTACAAAGAAAGGTTCCATTACTTCTGTTCAGGCTGTATATGTGCCTGCGGATGATATGACCGACCCTGCGCCTGCTACGACTTTTACCCACCTTGATGCAACAACAGTCTTGAATCGTAAGATAACCGAAATGGGTATTTATCCTGCAGTGGATCCTTTGGCTTCCACTTCTCGAATCATGGATCCAAAGGTTCTTGGTGAGGCTCATTATAATTGCGCGCAAAGAGTAATACACATTCTTCAGAAATATGCGGAACTTCAGGATATTATAGCCATTCTTGGTATGGATGAGCTTTCGGATGAAGACAAGCAGGTTGTTAACCGTGCGCGTAAGGTTCAGCGTTTCTTGGGTCAGCCGTTCTCTGTGGCAACTCAGTTTACGGGACTTCCCGGAGTGCAGGTTCCAATTGACGAATGTATTCGCGGATTCAATATGATTATGGATGGTGAGGTTGATAATCTTCCTGAACAATCATTCTTGAATGTGGGAACAATTGATGACGCGATAGAAAAAGGAAATAAACTTCTTTCTGAAGCACAGGCTTAAAGCGTTAAGATATGAAGCTGACAATAATATCTCCCGAAAACGTGATTTTTGAAGGAAACACAGACAAGGTTAGTGTTCCGGGAAGTAAATGTCCTTTTGAAATATTGAAAGGACATGCTCCCATAATATCAAGTTTGCAAAGTGGAGTAGTGTCATATACTGAAGCGGGAGAGGAAAAACGCTTGAGCGTAAAGGGAGGCTTTGTTGAGGTTTCGAATGATGAAGTTGTTGCGTGTGTTGAATTGGGATAAGTGAAATGTTGAGCAACTGCAAAAAATATATGTTGACCAATCTGTGTGGTCTCTTGGGCGGCACGGTGATATTTTTAATGATCTTTCATTATGTGGGTAACGATTTTATGGTTTTGCCTACTATAATTCTTGGAATATTCTTTTGCGTTGCAAATACAGTTTCAATTTACGCACGGGGAATGTTTGCGTCATCGCGCTCTAACTTTATAACCTCGTTTTATCTGATTGACAAAGTGGCGAGATTCGTTGCCAGCATAATGCTCATAGGAATATTGGTATATTTGAACAAGGACCATGGTTTGCTTTTGGGCATAGTATCATTCGCATATTATATATTTGCAATGGCGTTGGAATTGTTGTATTTCTTTGCCGTTGAAAGAAAAAGTGAAATTCAAAATGCGTAATCGTATTATACAATTTTTCGGAGTACTGCTTTTGTTTCTGACGATAACTTCGTTGGATAATAAAGTCTGTGCGCAAGAAGCAGATAATCTTTCAAAAGAGAAGATAGATATACAGCATATAATTTTCAGCCATACGGATGACTCCTATGAATGGCATATAACAAATATAGGGGAAAAAGAAATTATTGTGCCGCTACCTGTTATACTGTATAGCAAAACAAGTGGGTGGAATGTTTTTATGTCTTCTTGCTTCCATGAAAACGGAGGAGTATATAAAGGTTTTTATATATCAAACTCTGAAAAGAACTCCGGCAAAATAGTAGAAAAAGATTCGCAAGGAAACGAAATAAGACCTCTGAATTTTTCGATTTCAAAGGATGTCTTTGAATTGCTATTGGTAGTTTGTATTGTTATGTTTATTGTTTTGCATAGCGCAAAATGGTATAAAAACAAAAAGCCGAGTGATGATGCTCCCAAAGGATTCGTTGGTTTTATGGAGATGTTTATAATGAGTATAAATGACGATGTTATAAAAAGCAGCATTGGGGAAAAGCATTACAAGAAATACTCTCCGTATCTTCTGACGGTATTTTTCTTTATATTTGCAAGCAATCTTATGGGCATTATCCCCATTTTCCCTGCAGGAGCAAATATAACGGGAAACATTGCAATAACTTTCTTCTTGGCGATATGCACGTTCCTTGCTACCAATTTGTTTGGAAATAAACATTATTGGAAGGATATATTTTGGCCCGAAGTTCCAACTTGGTTGAAATGTCCTGTACCGATGATGCCTCTCATTGAATTTTTCGGTGTGTTCACAAAACCGTTTGCCTTAATGGTTCGTCTTTTCGCAAACATACTTGCAGGACATGCCATAATAATATCATTGGTCTGCATAATATTCATAACTTTCCAAATGGGAGTTATTGCCGGAACTTCGCTTACTGTGGTAAGTGTGGCAATGACCATCTTTATGGACTTCTTGGAATTGCTTGTGGCATTCATACAGGCTTATGTATTTACAATGTTAAGTGCCGTATTTATAGGTTTGGCACATCTTGAACCGGAACATAAATAATCAAATAAATTAAAACTTAAAGTTATGACTTCACTACTGTTAGTACTATTAGATGCAGCACTCGCAAAAATGGGTGCAGGTTTGGGTGCCGGTTTGGCAGCAATTGGTGCCGGTATTGGCATCGGACGTATTGGAGGTGATGCAATGTCCGCAATAGCGCGTCAGCCCGAAGAAACTAACAACATACGTTTGAACATGATTATTATTGCAGCTCTTGTAGAGGGTGTGGCTCTGTTCGCTGTAATCGTATGTTTGTTGGGCTTGTTCCAGTAAAATTATATAAGAATTTAAGATGCCTGCTTTATTAACTCCTGATTCCGGATTACTATTTTGGATGGTAGTAGCTTTTGCCGTGATGTTTGTAGTCTTGGCAAAGTTCGGCTTTCCTGTTATAACGAAAATGGTAGAGGATAGGAAAAAATATATTGACGAGTCTTTGCAGAACGCACGTGAAGCAAATGAAAAGCTTTCGAATATAAAAAGCGAAGGTGAGAGCATTTTGCGCAATGCACGTGATGAACAGGCAAAGATTCTGAAAGAGGCAATGGCAACGAGTCAGATAATAATAAAAGAGGCACGCGACAAAGCCGGCATAGAAGGTCAGAAAATGATTGATGCAGCCAAGGAACAGATAAAGGCTGAAAAGGAAATCGCTATGCGAGATATTCGTAGTCAAGTAGTGTCTCTTTCAACGGAAGTTGCCGAAAAAGTGTTGCGTAAAGATCTTGAGAATCAAGAAAAGCAACATGAATATA
>ENA-OOZG01002586-OOZG01002586.1-human-gut-metagenome-genome-assembly--contig:-NODE-2586-length-11137-cov-8.167028_pt1 | contig 11137 bp, 4 predicted proteins | sample MGYA00241706_ERZ501384 | MGnify/ENA primary metagenome ERZ501384 (study PRJEB25962, sample SAMEA2042742) | human gut metagenome | biome: human gut; feature: human-associated habitat; material: faeces... | reverse complement strand
GGAGGCCACCCCCGCCGCTGCGTTCCGCGCCGTGTACGACAGCTTTTTCACCGAGGTATCGCCGCCGCGGCCGGAGAACCCCGCCGTGCTGTTCGACCGCGCGGCGGAGCAGATCTGCGCAGGGTGTCTATTGCAGCGGGATTGCTGGCAGGCACACTACAACGATACCTACAATGCCTTCAACGACGCCTGTCCCCGCCTGCTGCGCCGCGGCAGCGCCTGCGCAGAGGACTTCCCCCTGCATTTTGCCAGCCGCTGCCTGCACTTCCCCCAGCTGCTGGAGGCGCTGAACGACCAGCTGCACCAGTTCCTGCTGCGCCGCGCCCACCGGCTCCAGCTGGAGGAGGCGTATCAGATGGCGCGGCAGCAGTACGCCCAGATGTCGGAGGTGCTGTCCCCCGGTATGCCGGTGTCGGCGCCGCCCCGCTTTACCTGCCGCACCGCCATCGCCCTGCGGCCCAAGGAAGGCGAGACACTGTGCGGCGATCAGGCGGCGTCCTTCGAGGCGGGCGGCGCGGCGTGCCTGCTGCTGTCCGATGGCATGGGCAGCGGCGAGGCTGCCCACCGCGAGGCCGCCATGACCGTGCGGTTACTGAAGCAGTTTTTACAGGCGGGCGTGGAGCCGCTGCCGGCCCTGAAAACACTGAACACGGCGCTGCTGCTGCGCTGCCGCGAGGGCGCAGGCTTCACCACCATCGACCTGCTGCGGCTGGACCGCAGCACCGGTGAGGCCGCGCTCTATAAATACGGTGCTGCGCCGTCGTATCTGAAAAAGCTGGGCCGCGTCACGCGGTACGGCGGCGCGGCGCTGCCCGCGGGACTGGAGGGTGCGGACCGCCAGCCCGATGTCATCCGCTTCGTTCTGCCGCCGGACGGCTGGCTGGTGATGGTCTCCGACGGCGTGATCGGCGGCGACGGGGACGAGTGGCTTCAGGATCTGCTGGCCGGTTGGGGCGGCAGCACTCCCGACGCCCTGGCCCGCCGCATCCTCACCATGTCCGCCGAACACGGCGGGCGGTCCGATGACTGCGCCGTGCTGGCGCTGCACCGGCTGCGGGGCGAAGAAAATGGCCCCGCGCAGGTATAATCCGCCGCCGCGCCGTCCATACTACTACCGTCGCCCGATGCGATAGGGCGGCGCAGTAAACGGACAGCAAGGAGGGCATATGCTTGGTTAAAGGTATTTCCCGCCGCGTCATCGTGGTGGATTCTCCGGACCCCCAGATCTTCGAACAGGCCATTTTCATTCTGCGCACCGATGGCGGCGGCGTCAGCTCACAGCAGCTGGTGGATCAGGCCGTCCGCATCGCCAAGAACTATGCCCGCTGTCAGGGTCTGCCGCGCCGGCGCGTCCGCGTCCCCGGTTGGCTGTGGGCCGCCATCGGCGCGGCGGCCATCGGACTGACGTGGCTGCTGTGTACCCTGTTCTGATCTTCCCATGTTTTCAGCGGGCAGCGCCCGTTTGAAATTAGTTTTCCATCATTTTTCTCCTCACTTGGAGCGGACGTGACCCGTCCGCTTCCTTTTTTTGCGCAAAAAACCGCAGGAGGGCTTACCCTCCTGCGGTTTCGTGTCTCAGTGCTTCTTTTTCCGCGTCACGACGATGCCGATGATCGCCGCCACGGCGATGACGCCCAGCAGCACCCACAGCCATGTGAGCCCCGCGCTCTGCTGAGGAACGGCGGCGCTGTCCTGTGCGCCGGTCTGGCTGTCGGCAGAGTCCGGCAGGTCGTCCACGGAGACGGTGCCTTCGTCGATGCCGGTGTCCTCTGCGCCGCCGGTGCTGCCCGTGGTACCGGTGGTATCGCCGGCAGTGCCGGAGTTGTCCACGTCCACGGTGCCCGTGCCGGCGCCGGTGGTGGTGCCGGAGCCGCCGTTGTTGGGTTTGTTGTCGGCGGGCTTATTGTCATCGGGCTTGCTGTCGTCCGGCTTGCTGTCATCGGGCTTGCTGTCGCCCGGCGTGTTGCCGCCGTTGACGTTGCTGTTGTAGTTCACCGTGATGCCGGAGGCGAAGGCCCCCTCCTCCACGGCAGTGATGGTGTCCGGCAGGTCCACCGTTTTCACGTTGTCATTGCCCGTGAACGCGCCCTTGGCGATGGTGTTCACAGGGATACCGGCGATGCTGGCCGGTACGGTGACTGCGGCGTCCTTGCCGAAATAGCCGGTGATGGTGATGGACTCGTCCGCGATGGTGTAGTGCAGCGCACCCTCGGTGTAGACGGTGGCGGCCAGCGCTGTGGCCGTCATGGCCAGCGCCATGAGCAGCGACAGCAGCACGGGGATGAGTTTTTTCATAAGTCGCTCCTTTGCTTTGCGCACAGGGGCATAGTCCGCGCGGACTATGCCCCTGTTTTGGGTTAGGGTCGGAGATGGTTCTTAGCCCAGGATGCTGGGACCATCACCCTCATCGATGCCGCTGTCGCCGCTGGTGGTGATGATGTCCTCACCGGTGGTCAGAATGACCTGCATCTCCGGAGCTTCATACTGCTTTTTATCCACTGATTTCCCTCCTTTACTTGTTCAGGCTGTTGTAACTGCCGGACAGGATCGTATCCGCGTACACGTACATAACCTCGCCAGCGCTGTTCTTCAGGATCATGTAGCCGCGTCCGTAGAGAGTGGTATCCGCCGTCCGGACCCCGCCGTTGAAACGGGTCACGCCATTCAGTTCACCGCTGCTACCGATGAACTCATACACACCCTCGGGCACTGTACCGTCCGCCGTCAGCTTCAGGTAATCCTTACCCGCATCGCCAACGCAGCGGCTATCAATGCTATACAGGATACCCTGCTTCACCAGCTCGTAGCCCTCGGGCACCGCACGCGTTGCCGTGAAGGAGATCACCCAGTAACCATCGCCCGCGCTGGCATCAATAGCCGTCATGGAGATGACAGGCTTGACCTCGGCATTCTCGCCGTAGACAGCCTTCACGGTCATGTCACCGCTGGGGGCCAGCTTCAGCGTCTTGGTATAGCCCAGAACGTTGCCGTCGTTGTCCGTCCAGTAGGAGAAGGTCTTGCCCTCGATGTCCTTGGCCGTCACGTTGATAGCCTTACCGACCACCGCGTTCACGACCTCATTGCCGATGCCATCGGGATAAATCACCGTCACCTTGCAGGCGATGCTGGGCTCCGTATAGCGTGCGCGCACCTGAATGATGCCGCTGTTGTTGGCCATGGCCGCGCGGATCTCAGCTTCCGTCATGGACCAGCCAGTGAAGGTGCAGCCCATCTTGATGGGAGGCACGGGGAACTGGATGGTATCGTTGGTGGTGTATGCCTTGGAGCTGATGATCTGGTCGCTGTGGGAGATGAACACCACGGTGGCCTGATTCTGACACGCCTTGCCGTACACAGCCTTCAGGGTCGTCTCGCTGCCCATGATGAAGGTGTAGCTCTTATCGGTGGAGACCACCTTGTTGGATGCGTTGACCCAGTACAGGAAGTTCTCCGTGCCGGTGAACTTCACCGTCACAGATGTGCCGATGGCGAACTGCTCATACAGGTAGGAATCCTGCACCGCGCCGCCATTGACCGTGAACTCGGAAGCCGTGACATTCAGCCAGAACTTGCCGCCGCTGATGGGCTCATAGACCGCGATCATGGTGCAGTCAGCGGTGGGCTTGACCTCGCAGGCCAAGTCAGTGCTGTACGGCGTGCCGGTGTACTCGTTGACGAACCAGCCCACGAACTTGTAGCCGCTGATGGCGGACGCCGTGACCTTGGTGCCCTGCGCGTAGGTGATGTCGCTGCCGCCGCCGGCCACATTGGCCACGGGGCTGTTGCTGCCGGTGGTGCGGGACGTCACCTGGACAGTGAACTTGCCCACTTCCACGCCGTAGGTGCCGTCAGCGTTCTGGGTGGGAACGTAACCCGCAGCGCACCACTCCTTCTTCACCTCCGTCTTGAAGGTGCCGCCGGAGATGGCATAGGAGCCCTTGTCAAAGACCTTTTCAACATAGCCGCTGTCGATCTTGACCAGAGAACCGTTGTTGCCGAACTTATCCAGCTTGTCAGCGGCCTCTTCCTCACCGGAGAGGTAGGTGATCTTGGTCTTCTCGCCCGTGATGGTCAGCTGGCCATGGACCACGCCGTTGGTAGCCGTCGCGGAGGGAGCGGAGTTGACGAACACGTTGCCGATCACGGAGTTCTCCACCGTGACGTACACGTTGCCGCCGACCCACAGGTCGTTGGCCGCGTAGTAGTTCGCATTGTTCAGCTCCATCGTGCCGGTGCTGCCGGTCAGCGTGGAGTTCCTGATGGTGGCGTGAGAGCCGCCGCCGGAGATGTGGATGCCGCTGCCGTAGGCGATGCCGCCGCCGTTGGTGGAAGTAACGCCATCGAACACCGTCTCGCCTGCACCGCCCTCATTGAGGAAGATCTTGGAGACGCCGCCGCCGTCCAGCGTGACATTCAGGAAGGTCAGGGTGCCCTTTGCGGACTGGGTGCGGTAGAACATACCTGCCTTGCCATCCGCGCTCGCCAGCTTCTTGACCGTCTTGATGGTGTACTTGCTCTGGCCGTCGATGGTGATGGCCTTGCCGGTGGCGATCTGTGCATCCAGAGTGACATCCGCCAGCAGTCTCACGGTCTGGCCGTCCTGAGCCGCCGCAACGGCCTCGGCCAGCGTCTTGTACGCCTTGACGGAATTGCCGTCCTTGTCCAGAATCTGGGCGGTCATACCGGCAGCCGCCGTGAAGGAGCCGTCCTCGTTCTTGGTGATACCAGCGCCGGGAGCCGCGAAGCTGGAAGTCTTGCCGTCCACCTTCTGCTCGGGGGAGACGTTGGGGTCGAAGCCGACGAACGTACCGCCGCTGATGGCGACATTCGCACTGCCGTCCACATACGCCTTATCGATGCAGTTGATCAGATACTTGCTGCTGCCTTCCCACTTCTGATGCAGGTCGAAGGTGCCGCCCTTGACAGACAGGGTACCCTCCTCCACCTGAACCACGCTGACGTTGCCGTAGAAGGTGCCGTTTTCGATGGTCAGGTCGCCCTTCACCACGTTGATGGTGTAGCAGTCGTTCTCCTTGGCATCTATGGTGCCGTTACCAGTGATGGTCACCTTGGCGCCATTCGTGATGGACAGGATGGCGTTGGCAGTATCGCCCCAGATGTCCACCGTGTTCTTGATGGTCTTGCCGTTCAGGTCCAGCGTGATGCTCTTGTTGATGGCCAGCTGGGTGTTCTGCTCCACATCCGCCAGCAGGGTGATGGTCTTGCCCTTTGTAGCCAGACGGATCGCATCGGCCAGGGTCTCATACTTGGTGCTGCCGACCTTGGCAACATACTGACCTACCTTGACGCCGTAGGTGCCGTCCGCGTTCTTGGTGGGGATGAAGCCGTCAGCGCAATAGCCATCGGGAATACTCTTGTTAAACGTACCGCCGGAGACCTCGAAGTTGTCAGAGGTGGCCTTGCCGACACCGCGGAAAATGTTCTCCCTAGATAACTTGTTGGTGAAGCTGCCGCCGGTAACCTTCGTGATAGCGGTATGGCCCTCCACAACACCGGTCGCGATGACCTGCGGGTGGTTCCACCGTCCTGTGGTGGTCAAGCTCTGAATAAACTCGCCGCCGCTGATGGTGGTATCACCGTACGCAAAGATAACTCCTGTGTATCCGTTCGTCGCATAATTCAGCGTGAACGTACCGCCGGTGATAGTCAGCTTGGAGCCTTCCTCACTCTTGACCACGTTCAGACCGCCGGTGTAGGTACCGCTGGTGATGGTCAGGGTGCCCCAGTTGTCGATCATGGAGGAGCCGGTGTTGCCCGCCGTGGCGGCGACATCCGTCAGCGTCAGGTTGGCATTGCTGTTCTTCGTGACCTCGATGTTGTAGTAGCTGGTGCCGCCGATAACACTACCGTTCTGCACGGTGACGGTGCCGCTCTGCACAGAGATCGTGGCCTTGCCGGCGTTGGTGTTGGTCAGGGTCTTGCCGCCCAGATCGAGGGTGATGCTCTTGCTGATGACCACGTCCTCAGTGGCGTCAGCCAGCAGGGTCACGGTCTGGCCGTCCTGCGCCGCCGCAATGGCCTCGGCCAGCGTCGCGTACTTGGCGCCGTTGACCTCGGCAACATACTGGCCTACCTTCACGCCGTAGGTACCGTCCGCGTTCTGGGTGGGGATGAAGCCCTCAGCGCACAGGGACTCGTCCACCGCGCTGGAGAACGTACCGCCGGAGACGGAAACCTTGTCGTTCTGCGTGAAATCGCTCGGGGTCAGGTCCTTCCAGTTGTAGGCCTTGACCGCGGCGTTGGTGCCCTTGGCCGTGAACTTACCGTCCTTGACCGTGATCTCGGACAGGCCCTTGTAGCCGGTGCGGTTCACGATGGAGATCGCCGCGCCGTCCTCAATGGCGCCGTCGTTAATGGTCTTGTCGATGCCGTCACCGGAGACGGTGATGGCCGTGCCAGCGCCGCTGATGTTCAGGCTGCCGGAGCAGACCTGCACGCCCATGGTCTTGGCATTGATCTTGCTGTTGTCGATGGTCAGCGTGCCGGAGCTGGGGAAGTAGATGCCGAAGCCGTTGGGCACGTTCAGCGTGCTGTTCCTCAGCGTCACAGTATCGTTGGTGTTGTTGCCGTTGGTCTCGATACCGCTGTGGGCGGTGGTCGTCATCTCGACGCCCTCGAACTCCAGACTGGAATTGTCATACTTGATGGTGCCACCCATGGCGGAGGGGATCAGACCCACCAGCTGGCTGCTGACCACCTTGCCGTTCTTCACGGTCAGCGTCACACCGGAGTTGTTGATCTCGAAGGCCGCGCTGTTTGCATCCTTGCCGGTGCAGGTCCAGGTATGGCCGGCCAGATCCACCGTGCGGTCAATGGTGCCGGAGTTGAATACTGAACCGGTGGTATAATCGCGCAGCAAGACGATAGGCTCGCCGCTGGCCGTCTGCGCCTTGAACGCCTCGTCCATGGTGTAGTAGGAGGTGTCGCCGACCTTGGCCAGATAGGCTTTCGCCACGCCGAAAGTGCCGTCGCCGTTTGGAGTAACGCCGGAATTCTCCACCACGTACTTGCTGGGGTCCTCCTTAAACGTACCGCCGGTGACCTTGATAGTCGCCTTAGTGGCGTCGTCGATGCTGGTCAGCTCATTGGTGCTGGGATCGTAGCTGCGGGTATCCAGCGCACCGTTGACAGTGCCGCCGGTGATGCTGACCTTGGCCACCTTGCCCTCGGCGCTGCCGTAGTTCACAGAGAGCACGTTACCGTTAACGGTGCCGCCGCTGATCGTCAGATCGCTGTTGTGACCGCCGCTGTACGTCCAGGCTGCAACTGTGCCGTTGACCGTGCCGCCCTTGATCTCAGCGAACTTCCAGGTCTCCACCGCATAGCTGTTTTTGGAATTCAGCGTACCGTCTTCTTTCAGGTAGAACGTACCGCGATCGACCTTGATCACGATGAAGTTATCCTGGGTAAACGTGCCGCCACTGATGGTCAGACCGGGGTACTTGGCAACGCTGTCATCGCCCACGCGCACCAGGGACGCGCCCTTCACTCCAACAACGCCGCTGTTGTTCGTAACGCTGCCGCTCTCGAAGAAAAGCCAGCCGTCCTGAATGTCAATGACATAGTGGGAGCTGACGCCGGAGTTCTCCACGGTATCCTCACGCATGATGGTACCGGTCTGCGCCGCGCTGCTGTCCTTGACGGTGACGCGGTTCTTAACGGTCAGCGCGGGCTTGCCCGCCACGGTGCCGCCGTTGAGGGTGTGACCGTTCAGGTCGAGGGTCAGTCCATATGTGCTTATGGTGACATTCTCGCGGGTGTCCGCCAGCAGGGTCACGGTCGCATTCTTAGCAGCCGCGTCGATAGCTGCCTGCAGGGAGTCGTACTTGACGCCCTTGACCTCTGCCACGTAGGTGGTCGTCTCGCTGGGCATCAGCTGCGTTACGCTGGTGGTCAGCTTATCGCCAGCCGCGACATTCTTCGTGCCCTGCTTGCTCGCGTCTGTCGTGCCGTTGCTGCCGTAGTAGCCCGGCTGCTGCGCCTGCACAGTGGCCTCGGTGCTCTCCACAGTCAGCGCCACATCGTTGGACTTCTGGCCCTCGCGGCCATCGCCCAGCAGGATGTCGCCGTTGCTGCCCACCGTATCGGTGAAGGTGCAGGTGCCCACGGTGGTGTTCATCGTGCCGCTGCCGCTGTTGACAAAGCGCACGGGCGCAGCGAACTGCTTCCAATCACCATTGTCGCCGCAGTTGGTGAACTTGCTGTTCTGGACGGTAACAGTCTGCGTACCGTTTGCCTTGTGGTTGAAGTTCACCGGCACCTGTGCCCCCGTGAAGGAGCAATTGTCGATGACTACTTTGCCGTCCGCATTGGAGTAGACGGAAGTAGCCTTTGTGCCAAAGTCGCAGCCGGTCAGCGTGATGTCGTTCACGCCGGTGGTGCCGCTGATGTACACGCGCTGGACGGTGATACCGTGGACGCTGTCGCAGTCGGTCAGGTTCACAGTCACCTTATGACCGGTGTGCCGCTGACCCCACACGCCCAGATTGTCCAGCTCATAGGCCGTGACGGTGATGTCCTTGTCCAGATAAGCACCGCCGGTCGTGACCTGCTTGCCGGTGTCGCGGCTGAACATGTAGGTGTCGACCTCCAGGTCGCACTCGCCGCTGGAAATATAGGCGTTATTGCCGTAGATGGTGATATTGTCCGCCACGTGGCCGTGGGTCAGCTTGCCCACATCCGTGCCGGGGCGGCACACGATGGTGATGCCGCCGGCATTGGCCATATAGGCCGCGGTCAGGGCATCCGCCAGTGTGGCAACATAGCCGCTCTCAGAACCGGCAGCCCAGTATACAGGGGTGGCCACGTCCCAAGCGGACTCGTCCAGCAGCTCCAGGGTGTAGCTGCTGCTGCTCAGTGCCGCGATGGCCTCGCCCAGCGTGGCGTACTCGGTGTCGCCCACCTTGGCCACGTTGGCGGAAGGCTGATTTTCCTTGACGCCATAGCTGCCATCCGCCTTCTTCTCAATGGTGAAGCCTTCGGCGCAGTAGTCGCTAGGCACCTCGGCAGTGAAAGAGCCTGCCGTGATGTTGAACTCATCTTTTGCTGCCTCAGTGGTCTTCTCAGCCGTAACATTAAAGTTGCCGCTGATGCCGCTGCCATTAGCCTCGATAGTTACCTTCTCGGCATCAGCGGAACCCTCGATATCCTTCTGAAAAACACCCTTAGTGCACTCAGTGGCGCTGATGCTGTCCAGTTTGATGTCCGTAGGCTTAGAGGCCACAATTGCCGCCTTCTCCGTCAAGCCGGTGAAGGTCGTGTCCTTGATCGCAACCTCGGGGGACTCTGCCAGAGTGCCCTCATTATAGGTCTTGATGCCGCGAGTACCCGTGAAAGCGGACTTCGTAATCTCAGTGGTGCCGCCGTAGTTCCACAGGTTGTACTTGCCGCTGGTGGTATTAGTAAACTCGCAGTTGACAAACACCGTCTTGCCGTACTGGTTGTTGCACGCGCCATTGGGGAACGTGCAGTTGGTGTACGTTACGGTGTTGTTCGCCGCATCCGTATTGCGCAGGACGCAGGTAAAATACTCGGTCGCATGACCGAGGTCACCCACCCAAGCCCCGTTGCTGTGAGACAGAGTCAGGTCCACGAAACTGACATCAATGTCATAATTCTGGTCCGCTAGAACAGAAGTGGAGTTCGTGATACTGATCTCCGCGTCATCGGTCTTGCCTACGAAAGCTACCTTCGTAACGTCCGTCAGGCCGGCCTTCAGCACCTCTATCCACGACTCAGTAGAATTCGCTTCCACTTTGCCGTAAATCTCATAGGTGATGACGCCATTGACAGGCTCCGCCGCTGCGATGGCCGCTTCCAGCGTATCGTAGACGGTGCCGTTTACCTCGACTCGATTGCTGGGAGTGACCAATGTGGAATCGTTTTCGTTCACAGAATCGGTAGGATCAGCGCCGCCCTCAGTACCGGCGGTATCACCCACCGTGTTGCTGCCGTTGCTGCCTTCGACCTTCTGGTCGCCGGTGTTACCGCCGTCCTCGCTGTCTCCGACCTGCAAGTCGCCGGTGTCACCGCCGCTGTTGCTGTCGTCGGACACGCGCGTTCCGTTTTCGGAGACGATCGCGCCCTGGGTTTCGACGCCGTCCGCCATCGCAGCGTACGCCGCCGTCGGCAGCAGAGACAGCATCATTACCAGCGAAAGCAGTAATGACGCTGCTCTTTTGCCCATTCTTGTTTTGTTCATGTTCCCCCATCCTTTCATGTGATTTTTTGGTCTGTCTGCGGAATCATGCTGTGCGCTGTCCGCACCGTGCCCGCGGCACTGCACCGGCGAGTCCGCACCCCCTGCGGATCAGTGGCAGGCCTCGCCGCGCGGAACGCCGTCCCATGCGGAAAAGCCATCGTTTCAACTGGGTTGAAACGAGAAAAGGGTACCCTTTTCTGCCGGTATCTCCCTCCAATGCAGGCGCCCCTTGCACCTGCGCGGGCTGGAAAATCGTCCCTTTGCGGGGTGATTTTCCTTTTTTGGATATACACGGGATAGCATAGCACCATTTCGACAAACAATCAACTTTATTTCCGCACAAAATTCTTCGTTTTTTTCTATTTAATATCGACAAAACCCGGAGCATCGTGTGTCAAAGGCCGTCTCTCCGCACAATTCCGGCGTTTTCCCGCCGCCTGTGGCCGGCTGCGCGGGCATCTGCCGCAAAAGCGGAGCCACCGGCGAAAAAAAAGAAGCCATGACAACGTCATGGCTTCTTTTGGCAGGGGCAGAAAGGCTCGAACTCTCGACACGCGGTTTTGGAGACCGCTGCTCTACCAACTGAGCTATACCCCTGTGTGGTGGGCCTTCGGGGACTCGAACCCGGGACCGGACGGTTATGAGCCGTCTGCTCTAACCAACTGAGCTAAAGGCCCAAGTCTACGCGGCTGACCTGAATAAGAAATGAGCCGCCACCTTACGGATGGCGGCTCACCCTTTGGCTCCCCCTGTTGGGCTCGAACCAACAACCCTTCGGTTAACAGCCGAATGCTCTACCATTGAGCTAAGGAGGAGTGTTGGCGCTACCTATTTTCCCGGGCCGTCTCCAGCCAAGTATCGTCAGCAGAAGCGAGCTTAACTTCCGTGTTCGGGATGGGAACGGGTGGACCCTCG
>ENA-OOZG01002584-OOZG01002584.1-human-gut-metagenome-genome-assembly--contig:-NODE-2584-length-11140-cov-7.238160_pt1 | contig 11140 bp, 10 predicted proteins | sample MGYA00241706_ERZ501384 | MGnify/ENA primary metagenome ERZ501384 (study PRJEB25962, sample SAMEA2042742) | human gut metagenome | biome: human gut; feature: human-associated habitat; material: faeces... | reverse complement strand
GGCCGCCGGTGAGGGTAGCGATCTTGTTCTCCATCTCCTCCTTGGTCATCAGATAATGGTTGCCCTCCTCCACCTGCATGGTGTAGCCCAGCGCGCCGGAGGTGCGGGGCACGATGGTGATCTTCTGCACCGGCGCGGAGTGGGTCTGCAGGGCCGCCACCAGCGCGTGGCCGATCTCGTGGTAGGACACGACCTTCTTCTCATGGTCGGTCATGATGGCGTTCTTCTTCTGATAGCCGGCGATGACCACCTCAATGCTCTCCTCCAGGTCCGCCTGGGTAGCGAAGCGGCGTCCGTCACGGACGGCGCGGAGGGCGGCCTCATTGACGATGTTGGCCAGCTCTGCACCGGAAGCGCCGGAGGCCATGCGGGCCACCTTGTTGAAGTCCACATCCTCGGCGATTTTGATCTTCTTGGCGTGGACCTTCAGAATATCCTCGCGGCCCTTCAGATCCGGCAGCTCCACCGGCACGCGGCGGTCGAAGCGGCCCGGACGGGTCAGCGCGGGGTCCAGAGACTCGGGGCGGTTGGTGGCCGCCAGAATGATGACGCCGTTGTTGCCCTCAAAGCCGTCCATCTCGGTGAGCAGCTGGTTCAGGGTCTGCTCCCGCTCGTCATTGCCGCCGTACTGGCCGCCGCTGCGCTTCTGGCCGATGGCGTCGATCTCATCGATGAACACGATGCAGGGGGCCTTCTCCTTGGCCTGGGTAAACAGGTCACGCACCTTGGAAGCGCCCATGCCCACAAACATTTCCACGAACTCGGAGCCGGAGATGGAGAAGAACGGCACGTTGGACTCACCGGCCACGGCCTTGGCCAGCATGGTCTTACCGGTGCCCGGAGGGCCCACCAGCAAGATGCCCTTGGGCATGGATGCGCCGATCTCTTTGTACTTGGTGGGGTCGTGGAGGTAGTTTACGACCTCCTGAAGGTTCTCCTTGGCCTCGTCCTCACCGGCCACATCGGCAAAGCGGATGCCCTCGGAGGACTGGACGTAGACCTTGGCATTGGACTTGCCCATGCCGAACATCATGGAGTTGCCGTCTCCGCCCATTTTCTTCACCATATTGCGGGAAATGAGCTGGCCGATGCCGATAAAGAGGATCAGCGGCAGCACCCAGCCCAGAATGCTCATCAGCAGGGAGGTCTGCTCCACCTCCTCGCCGGTGGTGGAAATGCCCGCGTCCAGCAGACGCTGCACCAGCCCGTCATCGGGGACGATGGCCGTTTTATAGATGGTCTTGTTGTCCTTGCCGGTGAACAGGATGCGGTTGCTCTGCTCCTGTATCTCCACCTGCCCGATCTCTTTCTGCTCCGTCATGGTGATAAAGGTATTGTAGTCCACCTCACGGATCTGGTGCTCCGTCAGCCAGGGCATAGCCAGCAGGTTGAACAGCAGCAGCACCAGCATCGCGATAATGTAGTAGTAGAGCAAAGGCTTCTTGGGGGTCTTGACCTCTCTCATACAAGCGCCTCCTTGCAGACGTATTATTCAAAGTATTATAGCCGCGCCGTACTGTAAAGTCAAAGGGCACAGCGGAAAAACCTGTAAATTTTTCCTGAACACCGGCGTATCCGGGACTTATTGCATATTTTGTGAACAGACTTTGCTACTTTTGTGAACATTAGCACTCTCCTATTGACAGTGCTAAAATCGGCGCTATAATGAAGCCGAACCTTGAGAGAGGGGCGAGCAAGCGGCCCCGCCGGAGAGGTTTGGAACTGTTGATACAATGAGGGTAATATAGTGGGCGGCGGCCACCCGGTCCGCCGCGATACGAATGGAGGTATGACATATGTTGCCCAGCATTTTTGGTGAGAACCTGTTTGATGATTTCTTTTCTGATCCGTTTGGCATGATGGTGCCTCAGGGCCGCGACCCACTGTACGGCAAGCACGCCAAGAACCTGATGAAGACCGATGTCCGCGAGACGGAGGGTACCTACGAGCTGGATGTGGACCTGCCGGGCTTCACCAAGGACGAGGTGAACGTGGAGCTGAAGAACGGCTATCTGACCATCCAGGCTGCCAAGGGCCTGGACAAGGATCAGACCGATAAGAAGGGCAAGTACATCCGTCAGGAGCGCTGCGCCGGCGCATGCAGCCGTACTTTCTATGTGGGCGAGGATGTAGAGCCGGAAGATGTGACCGCCAAGTTTGAAAACGGCATCCTGCAGCTGTCCATCCCCAAGGAGGCCAAGAAGCAGCTGCCCAAGAATACCAGCGTCACCATCGGCTGACGTGAACAGGCAAAAAGAAGGCCCCGCCTCGGCGGGTCATTCTTTTTGCGCTTTTTACCAGATCTGCTCGGCCACGATGTTCTTTTTGTAGCTGATGCGGAAGTAGAAGAACTCCGCTATGCCGGTGATGAACCAGGAGAAGATATACAGCAGGTACAGAGACGGCACCGTGTGGAAGTAGGCGAACACCGTGTAGATCCACACCACGCGGAACACGCAGGAGCCCATGATGACCACGATGGTGGGGATGATGCTCTTGCCGATGCCGCGGGAGGCGGCAATGCTGTTGTCCATCAGCGGGGCTATGGCGTAGGAGAAAGCCATGATCCGCAGACGGTCCATGCCGGCGTCGATGACGGCAGGCTCGTTGGCGAACAGGGACAGGAACTGCCGTCCGAACAGCAGCATCATCGCGCCAAAAATGGCGCCGGTGAAGATACCGTACAGCATGCAGATGTGATAGCTCTTAAGGATACGCTCCTTATGGCCCGCGCCCCAGTTGCGGCTGACGAAGCTGGCGCAGGCGGTGTAGAACGCCGCCATCATGTTGAACACCAGAGTATCGGCGTTGGCGGCGGCGGCCGCGCCGGAGACGGTGATCTCGTCGAAGGAGTTCAGACCTGCCTGCACGAACAGGTTGGCCAGCGCGAAGATGGCGTTCTGCAGGCCGGAGGGGACGCCGATCATCAGGATGCGCTTGACCGCCGCCTTGTGGAGCCGCAGCTGCCGCATGCTCAGGCGGCAGGCGTCCTTCCGCCGCAGCAGGTGGACGACGATCAGGACGGCGGATACCCACTGGGCAATGGCGCTGGCGATGGCTACGCCCTCGGCGGACATCCGGCAGCCGATGACGAATACCAGATTCAGAATGACGTTCAGCACACCGGCCACGGACAGGTAGATCAGGGGACGCTTGGTATCGCCGGTGGCGCTGAGGATACCGTTGCCGCAGTTGTAGATGCCGATGCCGGGCAGGCCCAGCGCATAAATACGAAGGTACAGCACGGCGCCGGGAAGGAACTCCTCCTTGGTGTTCAGCAGGCGCAGCATAGGCTCGGCAAAGAACGCGCAGATCAGGCACACCAGCACGCCTGCACCCGTGCAGATCAGCAGGGAGGAGTGGGTGGTGCGCTCCACGTTCTCACTGTCGCCGATGCCCAGCCAGCGGGCCACCGACACATTGACACCGGCGCCCATGCCGATAAGCAGGCCGGTGAACAGGGACACCAGCGTGGTGGTGGAGCCCACGGCGCCCAGCGCCACATAGGTATTATAGGCATATTTACCGGCGATGGCCACGTCGCTGAGGTTGAACAGCACCTCCAGCACCTGGGTCAGCATCAGCGGCAGGCTGAACAGCAGAATATTTTTCCACAGAGACCCGCTGGTCATCTCAATGCTTTTCATACGGCTTTCCTCACTCCCAAATGTTCCTTTTTTTATATAAAGCGCACCAGTTTCTTTATATGGCTGCAAGAGCAGAGTATATCACCGGCGCGGGGGCAAAGCAAGCATATTTACCAACAGACTTTCCGATGAAAAAGCGGGGCCGATTGTGCAGAATGTACCCCTATACGGGAAAAGAGGGGGATTTTTACGGCGCTGATGTGCCGGTTTTTGAAATTTTCGCCTGCATCTTGCGGAGAAGGGCGGGATGTGCTATCCTGAAAACAGCGAAAAGAAAAGGAGAGCGCTATGAAGCTGGTTCTGATCGACATCGACAACACCCTGCTGGATTTTGACGCCTACATCCGCCGGACCATGGAGGAGGGCTTCGCCCACTTCGGCCTGCGGCCCTACGAGCCGTGGATGTACGATGTGTTCCACCGCGAGAACAACAAGCTCTGGCGGCAGATCGAGGAGGGCACTCTGACGTTTCCGGAGCTGGAGAAGATCCGGTGGAACAACGTGTTCGCCGCGCTGGACATGGACTTCGACGGCGTGGTGTTCGAGAAATATTTCCGCACCGCCCTGCACGAGAGCGCCATCCCCGTGGACGGGGCGCGAGAGCTGCTGGAGGCACTGCGGGGCAGGTATCTGCTGGCCGCCGCCAGCAACGGCCCCTATGAGCAGCAGCTCCACCGGCTGGCTCTGGCGGGTATGAAGGACTTCTTCGACTGGTTCTTCATCTCCGAGCGCATCGGCGCGTCCAAGCCGTCGAAGCTCTTTTTCGATGAGGCGTTCCGGCAGGTCAACGAGGGCCGTGAGACGCCTATCCTGCCGGAGGATACCGCCATCATCGGCGACTCTCTGACCTCCGATATGGCCGGCGGCAGGGGGTGCGGGCTGAAAACCGTGTACTACCGCCGTCCGGGGGCCGCGCCCGCCAATGACAGCGTGGACGTAACGGCGGAGGACCTGCGGGACATCCCCGCGCTGCTGCAATAAGCTGCGAACAAACGAACGAGGCGCATGCCATTGGCATGCGCCTCGTTTTATTGCGCTCTCGGAGTCAGCAGCGCCTTACGGTGCCGCAGGTAGTAGCCGTATCCGGCGGCGTCCGCCAAAAACCAGCCGATGGGGATGGCGGCCCAGATGCCCACTTCGCCCACCGGCCCCGCCAGGGCGTAGGCCAGAGCCACGCGGGTGCCCAGGGAGACGACTGTCAGCACCACGCTCATGCCGGGCCGCTGCACGGCGCGGTAAAAGCCGTACAACAGGAACAGGCAGCCGATACCGGCGTAGAACGTGCCCTCAATGCGGAGGTAGCGGACGCCGCAGGCGATGACCTCCGTATCGCCCGCCTGAACGAAAAGACCCATCAGCGGCCGGGCGAATACCACTACCAGCGCCGCTACGGCGCAGGAGAAGGCGGCGCTCACCGCCGTGGCCTGCCGCAGGCCCTGCCGCAGCCGGTCGGACTGCCCCGCGCCGTAGTTCTGGGCCGAGAAGGTGGAGAAGGCGTTGCCGAACTCCTGCACCGGCAGGTAGGCAAAAGCGTCGATCTTCACGGCGGCGGCAAAGGCCGCCATCACCACCGGCCCGAAGCTGTCCACCAGACGCTGTATCAGCAGGATGCCGAAGTTCATGGCCGACTGCTGCGCGCAGGTCAGCAGCGACAGATCCATCAGCTCCCGCAGGATATGCCGGTCGAACCGGAAGTCCGCCCGCCGCGGCAGCATGTGGCGGCAGCGCAGCAGGGTATAGATCGTCAGCCCCAGCCCCGCAGCGTATTGGGCGATCACCGTGGCCGCTGCCGCGCCGGACACGCCCCACCGCAGCACCAGTACGAACAGCAGATCCAGCCCCACGTTCAGCAGGGCCGCGCCGCCCAGAAACCACAGCGGTGCGGCGGAGTTGCCCGCCGAGCGCAGCAGGCAGGCGAAGAAGTTATAGAGGAACGTGGCCGCCAGCCCTACAAAGATGATACGCAGATAACCGGCCATGTCGCCGTACAGCGAATCGGGCACCTGCAAAAACCGCAGGATGGGGTCCAGCAGGGCGTATACCAGCGCCGTCACCGCCGCCGTCACCCCGCCGATGAGGCAGAGGGCCAGCGCCGCCGCCCGATGCAGAGACGCCATGTCCTTCCGGCCCAGATAGATGGAGAACAGTGCCCCTGCGCCCATGGCCAGCCCCAGAAACACGGAGGTCAGGAACGTCATCAGCGTGAAGGCGGAGCCCACCGCTGCCAGGGCGTCGCGGCCCAGCGCACGCCCCACGATGAGAGTGTCCGCTACATTATACAGCTGCTGGAGAAGGCTTCCCGCCATCATGGGCAGCGCGAACAGCAGCAGGCTGCGGGTGATGCCGCCGCGGGTCATGTCCCGATACATACAAACTCCTCGTCAGGAAAGGACGGGGGCCGCAGGCTCCCGTCCTTCATCGTTGTTGTGCCGGCTCAATAGCCGTAGAGCATGGAGCGCTTGATGTCCGCCAGACAGTGAGCGCCGCACATGGCCATGGTGTCGGCCAGCTCGGCCTTCAGCTTGTCCACGTAGACCTGCACGCCCTCGAAGCCGCCGCCGTACACCATGTTCACGAAGGGACGGCCGATGAGGACCGCGTCCGCACCCAGCGCCAGCGCCTTGAACACGTCCATGCCGGAGCGGATGCCGCCGTCCACCAGAATGGTCATTTTGCCGCCCACGGCATCTGCGATGGCGGGCAGCACCTCCGCCGTGGCGGGGCACTGGTCCAGCACACGGCCGCCGTGGTTGCTGACCACGATGCCGCTGGCGCCGGTCTCCAGCGCCTTCTTCGCGCCGTTCACCGTCATGATGCCCTTGAGAATGAAGGGCTTACCGGCCTTTTCCGCGATCTGCCGCAGCTCGTCCACGGTCTTGCTGCCGGCGGGAGGTGTCATGTTTTTCAGGAACGGCAGGCCCGCCGCGTCGATGTCCATGGCGATGGCGATGGGATCGGCGGCCTTGGCCAGCGCCATTTTTTCCTCCACCAGCGCCATATTCCAGGGCTTTACCGTGGGCACGCCGCAGCCGTGGTTCTTTTTCAGTGCCTCCGCTGCCGCCTCGATGACGGCGGGGTTGGTGCCGTCGCCGGTGAAGGCGGCGATACCTGCGGCGGCGCAGGCGGTCACCAGAATGTCGTTATACGTCAGATCGTCGTACTTGTCGCCGTAGTGCAGCTGCATGGCGCCCACCGGCGCGGCGAACACCGGCAGCACGACCTTCTTGCCGAAGAAATCGTAGGACGTGTCCACGGGCTTGTTCTCACAGATGGTGTCCATGTTGACGCACAGCTCCTGCCACTTCTGATAGTTGCGGATGAAGCCGGTGCCGATGCCCTTGGCTCCGGGGCCGGGGATGGTGTTTTTGCAGGCCATGCCGTTGCAGGTGGGACAGGACTTGCAGTAAGGACCCATACAGGTGCGGGCGTTGTTCAGGATCTCCTGATATGTCATGAAAGTGTACCTCCGGTTTCAAATGTGTAGTACCGCCATTGTACTCCGACGGCGGGAAAAAGCAACTCCGAGTTTTTCTCAGTGGTGGAAGCTGGTGACCTGGGGAGGCTCCGGCTGGGGCAGGCCGTACTGGGCCCTGCCCAGCTGGATGGCCTTCATGAGGAACGCCATGTTCCGTCCCAGCGTCCGCATGGTCTGGAGGCCCTCCCTGTCCTGGCGCACCTCCTCCGGTGTATTGCCGTACACCATGTTCCAGTACTGGCTGCTGGCGATGGGCATGCCGGAGATGGTGAAGTACTTGTTCAGTACGTCGAAGCTGGAGGTGTTGCCGCCGCGGCGGCAGGACACTACCGCCGCGCCCACCTTCATGGTCAGGTTCCGGATACCGGTGCTGTAAAACAGCCGGTCCATAAAGGAGATGGCGTCCCCGGCGGGGGAGGCATAGTGTACCGGCGCGCCGATGACCAGCGCGTCTGCCTCCAGCAGCTTGGGAGACGTCTCGTTCACCGCGTCGTCGTACACGCACTTTCCCAGCTTGCGGCAGGCGCCGCAGCCGGTACAGCCGCAGACGACTCTGCCGCCGGCCTGCACGATCTCGGTTTCGATGCCCTCGGCCTCCAGCGTGCGGGCCAGCTCCTCCAGCGCCGTGTAGGTGCAGCCCTTGGGATGGGGGCTGCCGTTGATGAGTAATGCCTTCATTACCGCACCTCCTTGGATAATTTCGCGGCCATTATAGCACATTCCCTGCAAAAAGCAACACCGCGGAGGGGAAAACCTCCGCAGTGTCGTTTTGCGCAGGCGGCTCACGCCTCCTGCACCGCGTATTTCTCCAGAATGCCCCGCAGCGCCGACAGGGAGCTGGTGTGGCATCTCTCAATGATGGTGCTGCTGCCCTTCAGCTCACTGAGGGCGCCCTGCACCAGCTTGTGGGACATGGTATTGGTGAAAAAGATCATCAGGTCCGGCCGCCCCAGCTTGTTTTTCAGCCCGCCGGAGGGCTTGGTCAGCACCTTGGCCTGACACTGGTACGCGCCGCAAAGCTCCTTATAGCGGCGCTCCATGCACTCATTTCCACCCAATATGACAACGCTCATACACGCCGCCTCCTTCAATTTGAAATTCAGTTAGACTACTCTAACCTCGTCCATCATACCAGACTTTACCGCAGAATGCAAGACATATTTTTTGTGGTCCTGAAACAGGGTCTCTTGCATTTTGCAAGTCGATGAAATATAATGTGCAAAAACACAGGCCCGCAGGGGCCGGAAGGGGGCAGCGGTATGCGTATCGTTGTAAAAGTGGGGACCTCCACGCTGGCGCACGCCACGGGGCGGCTGAACATCCAGCGGATGGAGCGGCTGTGCAGGGTGCTGAGCGATCTGAAAAATGCGGGGCATGAGATCATTCTGGTGTCCTCCGGCGCCATCGGCATGGGCGTGGGGAAGCTGAATCTCCCGGGCCGTCCGGCGGACATGCCCAGTAAGCAGGCGGCTGCCGCCGTGGGCCAGTGCGAGCTGATGTATACCTACGACAAGCAGTTCACGGAGTACAGCCACACCGTAGCCCAGCTGCTGCTGACCGGCGAGGACATCAAAAGCGAGCAGCGCAGCCGCAATGTCCGCAGCACGCTGTCCCGCCTGCTGGAGCTGGGGGCGCTGCCCATCATCAACGAGAACGACGCCGTGGCCACCGACGAGATCGGCGTGGAGAACACCATCGGCGAGAACGACAGCCTGTCGGCCATCGTGGCCGCCGCCATCGGCGCGGACCTGCTGGTGCTGCTGTCGGACATCGACGGGCTGTACGACAAGGATCCCCGCCGCCATCCCGATGCCCGCCTGATCCCCACGGTGGAGCGGGTGGACGACGAGCTGTTCACCCTGGCGGAGGACAGCAGCACCGGCTTGGGCACCGGCGGCATGATCACCAAGCTGCGGGCCGCCGCCATCGCCACGGAGGCGGGCTGCGAGATGGTCATCGCCAACGGCAGCAAGCCGGAGGTGCTGTATGATATCGCCGCGGGCCGCCCTGCGGGCACCAGATTTTTGACAGGAAGGGCTGCTGTATGACCACGATCGAGCTTCTGCAAAAGACAAAGGCCGCGTGGCCGGCGCTGAGCGCCGCGCCTGCGGAGGAGAAAAACCGGCTGCTGCTGGCTATGGCCGATGCGCTGGAGGAGAGCACCCCCGCCATTCTGGCCGCCAACGCGCAGGACATGGCGGACGCGGAGGGGCACATTTCCGCCGTGATGCTGGACCGCCTGCGGCTGGACGAGGGCCGCATCCGCGCTATGGCCGACGGCGTCCGCGCCGCCGCGGCGCTGCCGGATCACACCGGGCGCACGCTGGCGCAGTTTACCCGCCCCAACGGCATGACCATCACCAAGGTGCAGGTGCCTCTGGGTTTGGTGGCCATCATCTACGAGAGCCGCCCCAACGTCACCTCAGACGCCGCGGCACTGGCTGTCAAGAGCGGCAACGTCTGTATGCTCCGAAGCGGGAAGGAGGCGTACCGCTCCTGCCGCGCCATCGTGGCGGCGCTGAAGGCGGGCATCACCGCCGCCGGAGGCGATGCCGACATCGTGAACATCGTGGAGGATACCACCCACCAGAGCGCCAACGATATCATGCAGGCCCGGGGGCTGGTGGACCTGCTGATCCCCCGCGGCGGCGCGGGACTCATCCGCGCCTGCGTGGAGAACGCCGCCGTGCCCTGCATCGAGACGGGCACCGGCATCTGCCACGTCTATGTGGACGCCGCCGCCGATCTGGACAAGGCCGTGCGTATCATCACCAACGCCAAGACCAGCCGTCCCTCTGTGTGCAACGCCGAGGAGGTGTGCCTGGTCCACACCGCCGTTGCGGAGAAGCTCCTGCCCATGCTGCACAAGGCACTGGTGGCCGACCGTATCGCCGCAGGACAGCCGCCGGTGGAGCTGCGGCTGGACCGCCGCGCCGCCGCCATCATCAGCGGCACGCCCGCATCGGAGACCGACTTCGACACCGAGTTCCTGAACTACATTCTGGCTGTGGCCGTGGTGGACAGTCTGGACGATGCCATCGCCCACATCGCCGCCCACTCCACCCATCACAGCGACTGCATCGTCACGGAGGACGCCGCCGCTGCGGCCCGCTTCACCCGTCAGGTGGACAGTGCCGCCGTGTACGTCAACGTTTCCACCCGCTTCACCGACGGCGGAGAGTTCGGTCTGGGCTGTGAGATGGGCATCTCCACCCAGAAGCTCCACGCCCGCGGCCCCATGGGACTGGACGAGCTCAGTACCTATAAATATGTCGTCACCGGCGACGGACAGATCCGATGAAAAAAACACTCCCGACCGATGGTCGGGTGTACGTAAGACAGTATTGCGCCGAGATTGACGAAGCGGCACGAAACCGCATGGAGCTGATCGTGCCGAAGCTGGCAAAGCAGTACGGCGTGACCGAGCAACTGAAAGCCGAAAACCAAATGGAATGGGTGCGGCAGATGAACGCTTGCAAGGCACAGGCAGAGGAGATTGTGAAAGCGGAATTGATTTATGATTGAGCGAGGAAGTCCGGGCAGAAAACTGTTCGGACTTTTCTCATATAGTCCAAAGTTGCGGTAGAATTGTTCACAAGTTTTATGGTATAATTTGAATACGAAAAGTGAGCAACAAATCGGAATTTGTGGAGAGGCTTGCTATGAAAAAGAAGAATCCGCAGAAAAATTTAATAATATCCTGGATAGTGATTGGAGCAGGAATATTTTTTGCAACTATCGGAGCAGTGACAGCACAGGACTATAAGCTAAATTTATGGCTTTGGATAGGATTTTTGACTATTATAGCTGGCATTGTATATCATTTGGTGATGGTAAAATGTCCTTATTGTGGGCATTCACTTGTTGGATATCGACCGTTCCCTAAAGAATGTCCTAAATGCCACAAAAAGTTTGAATTTGAAAAATTAGAATAACTACAAATTCCAGTTTGACGAACTGATAAAATCCCTTTAGGAACTAAAGGGCGCACTTCTATACTCTCCTATCGGGAGTATCG
>ENA-OOZG01002577-OOZG01002577.1-human-gut-metagenome-genome-assembly--contig:-NODE-2577-length-11156-cov-2.881002_pt1 | contig 11156 bp, 10 predicted proteins | sample MGYA00241706_ERZ501384 | MGnify/ENA primary metagenome ERZ501384 (study PRJEB25962, sample SAMEA2042742) | human gut metagenome | biome: human gut; feature: human-associated habitat; material: faeces... | reverse complement strand
CGCCGTCCCTGTCCTCGTCGCCCACGGAAAGGCGGGAGTAAAGGGCTGTAATTTTACTATAATCAGTCATGTGCATAACCTCCTGTGCGTCCATATAGGCTTCCTTTACACTTAAAATTATGCACTCCACCTTGCGGAACCGTATTCTACACCCTGCCGGAACTTCTTGGCATTCTTGGCTTTGTAATACACCACAAGTCGGAGTGCTATGCCGCCTGCCACACCAATCAGCAAATCCCTTGGGTGGAAGCTGGGCAAGGGATTGGCAAACAGCTTATCAAAGCGGTTCATGACTGCCATCATCTTATCGGAAGCATTTGTCCCCTCCGATACTCTCCACAACCATGCAACCTTGTCACAGAAATACCCAGCAAAGATATAGGGCAGATTCAAAAGCACTAGCTTCTTGGTATCCATACCTCCTGCTTTTGCTTTCAGATTTTTCGGGATTGCCTTCAGGTCTTTGGTTATGCCTTCAATGATGTTACTCAAAGGCTCTGCCCCCTGTCCTTATTCTTTTCCCGGCTCCGTTCTCTGTTCTTATTCTGTGATACTGCATCCCTAAAGCGTTTCAGTTTCTCCCTTACGGAAGTCCTGCCCTTTCGTTTCTCATTACCATAAACAAATTCCTTGAATGCCTGTGCTACTGCATCGGCATCCCTGCCCTTGAAAAATACCACATATTTCGGCGGGTCCGTTGTCTTGTCTTTCTTGACGGCGAAATCAACATTATATTTACGAGCTACCCGCTCAAAGGATTTGATATTGCCGTCCGTCACTTCGATAGACGAAACTCCCACACCTTCGCCAACCAGCTTTTTCACAGAAGTTTTACCATGCGTTTTCTGTGCTTTCTGCCTGCGGTGGTTCAAATACATCCGCATTGCAGCCTTCAAGACGTTGGCATCCAGTTTAGCTGTCTTAATTACAAGAGCGATTGTTTTCTGCGTTACTTCCTCTTGCATAAGTACCTCCGTTCTGCATTTGCTGTGCGTATGCTCCGCTAAGGTGGAACATACAGCCTATGTAATAAATATCTCATAACTCTCCTTTCCGCTTCTGGACATCGTGTCCAAAAGCAATAAAAAAAGGGCAGCTACAAATCTCTCGACTTATAACTGCCCTGACGCTGTTTGATACTATACATTTAGTTTATCCAACATTCTACACCAGCCCAACTTAATTCATTTTTTCCGCTATTCTTCATCTCTCGCTGTGCCTTAATCAACGCTTCTCCGAAATTCATTTTCTTATTTAAAAGATTATCATATATTTTATCCATCATACTAACTGTATCTGCTGTTGGAACACTCCATCTACAGGTCATCACATTTCCGTTAAAACGTTCAAAAATACTTGTCCATGTTCCAGAAGATATTTCTGGATTATTACTATTAGGAGTGCCCCCAACGCAACTAATTAATATAAAATTACTAATACAAACCTCTTTTAATACCTCTCTAATTTGAATCATACTTTTTGCACCTTCTATTGATTGAGCCCCTTCAGTAAGTTCAGAAGCAGGCTCCCTTACCCCATGACCATATACAATCAACGTATTCTTTCCTTTTTTACACTCCATTGAAACTGCTTGTAAATCATCTGAACAATCTGTAATACTAACCACATTATCCATTGTATGCTCTTCTAACCACTTATTGATATAGTTAATTGACGTTTCTTCCCTTTTCCCAAAAACTTTGTTTACAATTTTTATATCTTCCAACTCAACTTTTAAAGAATTAATTAATTGTACATAATCGATAAAATTTACAATTTCTTCAACCTCATCAATCAAATACATTCCTTTATATTGAACAGCTGCAATCGGAAATATACTCTTAGAAATATCAGGAATTACATAAACACTCTTTGTCTTATGGTTAAATACATACTCACACAAGTGCTCCGCAACGACATTGGAAATCACAGAAGAATAATATTTTATCTCACCATCACTAGACGTATTACTCTCAATTATCTGCCCATATTTTTTCATACCGCTATAAGGGGTATCACCTTCAGCAGAAAAAAGGGTTGTTCGTATATCTATCCATTTATCTGTTACCAATATGCTTACCATTACCATTTCTGTCAATACATACTGATACACCACTTCATCTGGTTTCAAGTGTTTTTTCAATTCTTCCCAATTTGTTCCTTCAAATTTATTTAGAGGCATATAATATGGATGCTTATTTATTAATTCTTTTGATAAAAAATCTATTTCCCTTGCTATTGTTTGAACATCATTATCCTCTACTCTATTACCCTTTAGCATAATTGCATATTCTCTTTTTAATTGCTGTAATCTGCAATGCTTTTTATCCAATTCGTCTGATATTTCATTCTTCAAATAATAATTCTTCTGTTCTATTACAGACAGTGGAAGACATATTGACATCTTTTCAAGAATTTCTTTTCTCAATTTTCGCTTAGTCTCTTCTTCAATACCTTTAGCAGCATAATACATGCCGCTAAAACAAAGATACTCTCTTATTATTTGGTCATACTCCTGAGCTAAAGCAGCTCTTTCTTCCTGATGATATACTTGCCTTCTTTTTTGTAATTGAAGGATAGCATTGTCAAGCATTTCTAATCCTAATAAAACATTTTCAATATTTCCACCAGTCTTAATTAACAAATCACCCCACGAATAATATAACTTTGCAGCTATATCTCTACGTTGATTTAGCAATCCGTGTATCGAATTATAATTTTCTGTAATGTACTTAACTGCTTTATCATACTCTTTATTTTTAACTTTACCTGCGATAAGGTTACTTAAATCAATAAGCCAGTGACTATCTTTTTCCTCACAATTTTCTACCCTTTCTTCATAATTTTGAATAATCTCAGTTACATCGTCCGAATACTTAAAATGAAGCGGATCTAAAGACTCATTATATTTTTTAAGCACTTCAATACTTTCAACAACATCATTTTTCTCATTTTCTGAATAAAGTTCATCATACATTCCCAAATATTTTGATAAAATATTTAAGCCTTCTTCAAGAACTGGCGTAACTTCTTTCAAAATCAACAACTGATTAATTGAAACAATTGTACACGCAACACCTTCAATAGTATTCCCCAAACGAAACTGTACATTTGCCCATGCCATTAAATATAAAGCTACAAGTAACTTTTGTTCACTAGAATCTACCGTTTTTCCATACTCTAATATACTTAATGAAAAGGATGTTGCTTCCTGCGGATTTTCACTCAAAACAGATGCTCCAATAGAACAGTAGTACCTAAGCCAAATTCTTTGAATCGTTGTCCCTTCAGCTTCTATTAACACCCAACTTCCTTTTACAAGTTCTTCTCTTGTGCATCCAAATTTTTCTAGCGGCATTTCTCCACAATTACTTTTTCTCAAATAAAAAATTGCTGTATCACAGTTTAAATGTTCTTCAGATAATTGCAAATTGCTAATATATGAATCAGGCAACATTCTATCAAAATCAATTTTTCCTAATTCTTTAATACAGCCAAGTACACGTTTTTTTAAAGATATATTCCATATATCAACTTGCTGACACTCCAATAGTTTTCGCCAATGATAATATCCGTTTTCAATATTAGCAAAAAAATTTATACATTCTAATAAAAGGGAACATCGTTTTTCCAATAAAATCGCATAATCTTTTTCTTTTCGAAAAGGCTTTAATTTCCCTAGTGCCTTACAAGCTCTTTCAGTGTCTTTTAAAATATCTATCTTGTGTTCCAATATATCTTTTGTAGTATCATCTATTTCATGCAAATCAGCCTCTCTAAGTAAATTATATGCATTATAATAATGTCCTTTCGATTTCGCATATAATGCCACTTTGAGTAATGCTATATTTTTTAAATCTGGATTTTTTTCAACAATTTCAAAAATATACGACTTCACAATTTTAATATCAGTCTGTTCTTCCGCCAATAAATCATTTATCCTAGCTATCAATTCGAAATACGGTTCATCTATTTTCCTAAACCAGCTAGCTGCCTCCTTATGATTTCCTTGATCTACGAGAAAATTCGCATATCTTTCAATAAGAAATGCATTTTCAGGCTGAAAGATAATTCCTTCTTCTAAAATATCCCTATATCTTTTCTCATCTTTCTTATAAACATTTAAGCCTAATTCAAATAAACCTCTTTCCCATCTATCTTCGTTATACACTTCTTCAAATATTTTTTTAGCTTCCTCTTTTAAATTCTGCAAAATATACATTTCTGCTAGAAAAAGTTTTTGTTCATTTGACAATGTCTTGTATATTGATTTTAATAACTCAATTGTTTTAGTAATGTCTCCATTACCATGATATGCAATCGCTTGACACATAATAATGTGTTCTGAATCCATTGTCACAGCATTCTTTCTAATTATTTCTAAGGCTTCTTGCAACGATTTTCCCTTTATTTCTCTTAAAACTTTCGTAGCATTATCAAGGCTCTCACAATTGTATCCAAGAATTTCCGTTCTGGATATACTCATATTATTTGAAGTTTCCAATTCTTTGTTTATCCTATCAGCAATAGTATTATTAACATTACAAATAAGAACTAACCCGCTAATATCGGACTGATACTTCCCGTATAATTCATCAATATTTTTTGAAAAATCTATCCAATCTTCATCCTCTTGTAAATGTAAATTTGAATACTTATCTTCAATTTTTAATGATGATATGGTCTTTTCGACACAACAACTTGCCAATCGTTCTCCACCAACAATAACAATTGCATCCTCCTTATTTTGCTCTCCAATATACTTTCCAATTACTTCATAAGATTTAACCATTCCAAATATCCATACAAATTTGTTACTAGTATACCTTTTTTGTATTTCTTGCTTTATTGCTCTATATGATAAAATGTGGACTTTACCTTGAACATGTTTTTCCAAATAATCTAGCCAAAATATTATATTTGCATCGGGATAATAATCTACAACCTCCAAGCATATCATATATTGATCTAATTTCATTTCATCGACCATATGCATATTTCAATCCTTTCTACTTAACATAATTAATTGTATAAATCACATATAAGTTAGCAATCATTCTTACACCATCCCATTTTACATCATCTAATAATAATGTCTGAAACAAAACATCTCCTACATTCTCCAGCCTTGCCATTCCATACTCTTTTTCCGTGAAGCCTTCAATCTGCACTCCTTGCATGGCAGCTTCCTTCCTCGTCACCAGACAATGCGTATACAATGCCATGATATACTTGTCTGACATCAGAAAGGCGTATGTTTCATTCCCTTGATATGTATATCGGCATTTTTCCAGATTTTCTTGCGATATATCAAAATAACATCTGACCGTTTCCAGATATACATCTCCATTATACTGCGGCTTTAGCTTCTTTGCATACCTTCTGATTGTTGCAAATATATTATTTCTTTCCATAGCCGTCTTGGTTCTCTTAAATACAGGCTTTTTCCCTCGCAGGTCCATATAAACATTATTTAGGATAGTCTTTCCGGCATACTGTTTGAAATCACCTATCCGCAACAAATACGATAACACCTCCAGCAATTTCTCCTTTGATGTTATCTCCTGATACGAATAATCTCCAAATTCAATATGATCCAGTTTCAAAGGGCAACTCCCCTTCGCAATCTCACGCTCCATTACCCTGTTAATATCTCTCATTGATTCCATCTATATATCTCTCCTTCCCGCTTCTGGACATCGTGTCCAAAAGCACAAAAAAGCAGCTACAAGTATTTCACTCATAACTGCCCTAACGCTGTTACCTGATTATTCTATTCCTGCCGTTTTTGCAAATCCGGCTTTTCTATTCATAAGTTCCTCTTGTTTCTCCTTTGGCAGACACCGGAATATCTCATTATATCCCATTCCTGCCATTGGTGTTCCTTTTGCCAGAAGGAAAAGCTGCGTGTCAAGCCATTCCTCCCACAAGTTTTCAAACATGCTCCGGCTATCCGTAAAGGTAATTGCATCTTCAAAACCTTGCGGTGGTCTATAATACTGTAACTTGACAAAACCATATCTTCCAGCATCCACAACAAGTATATTTTCAATCTCATACAGCTCTGCAAAAGCATCTGCAACTTTTCTGCATTTCTCCCTTTCATCGTCTGTAATGTATTTTTCTTTCACGATTAACCATCCTCCTGTTTCAAAACCACACTACCTGCATCTATATCCTCATTCTTCTGAAATAATCATTATCGTTTTTACCATTTGCATATTTTATAGTGCATACACGCACCATATTATTATACGTTCCCTGCCATTAAAATACAAGGTAGGAAAGGAGTTGCCTGTATGATTAAATACGATCCCCTTTGGCAAACGCTTAAGGCTAAGAACATCAGTCAGTACCAGCTCATTAAAGATTATGGCATTGACAAAGCACAGCTTCAGCGGCTCCGGCAAAATATGGTGGTAAAGACCATTATTCTGAACAGGCTATGTCAGATACTTGACTGCCGGATTGAAGATATTATGGAATATGTTCCAGATGACAAGTAGAGGTATTGTTCATGATTGATTGACAATGCCTTTTTTGTTGCTCTTTTTTCTCTTACACCTTTGGACATTGTGTCCAGAAGTGTCCTGCTATTACTTTTATTATCTCCGTAAATATAACGATAATCCTCACAAGAACAATAATACCACCAATCAGTCCCCCAACAATACAGTTCAGTGCCAAGATTCCCATACTTCCGGCAATCCCAAAATTCTTTGGCACAAGAAACATACACATTTTTCTGATACCGTAGGGGCATCCTACCAAAATCCAATAAAGGAAATAATCAAACCCATCTGCTTTATTACAAACCGGATAACAGGTAATCATCCACAGAACAAGAACGCATACCGGAATAATTATTTTAAACAATGCCTTTTTCATGCCAGCCACCTCCGTACATATCGTGCTGCACTTCCTGCTGATAATAATGGTTTATTGTTGAGGGTGCATTATAAAGAGCAGTAACCATATATGCCTTGATATTGGTTATTTTCGTATTTGTATCATGCATACAGCCAATCACATACTCCAGATGTCCACTGTTCAGCTTCAGGAATTTAGATTTTACAAGCTCATAAGGATAATCCTCTCCTGCGATCCGGATTGTTGTACGCTTTACGCATACAACCTCACAGATAACCTCAAAAAGCTCCTCATACAAAGCCTTGTTCTGCCAGTCATCGTACTTCATGTGATGCTCATATTCGATGTTATCCTTAATCAGCTCTATGTAAGCATTGACATCTTCCATCAAATCAATCCTTTTTTCCAACTTACTCTCATTACCAGATTGATTGATAAGATTGGTATAACTCATATCAATATAACTCTGGTTAGTTTGATTATAGTTAGTATATATAGGGTCTGCTTTATGAACTTCTGCAAGTTCACTTTCTGAACCTCTTGAAGTCTGCATTGTGAACTTCCGGTGTTCTAAATCCTGAACCTCTTGAAGTTCAATTTCTGAACTTCTAGAAGTATGCATATTAGACTTCTTGAGGTTCAGTTTTTGAACTTCTGTGGATTTATCAGCATTATCAGTCTTTTCCTCTGTCTTTGCATCAGTAATTGTAGAAAAATTCTTCACATAAATTATGTCCGGCTTTCCAAGTCCACGGCGTTTCTTTTCAATCAGACCGATTCCGTTATCGGTATCAAGCTCTTTCATAATCTTAACGCTGGTTGCCTTTGCACATCCCAAATCTTCCATAATGGCATCCACCGTATAAATAATGTACGCCCTGTTTTCATCATCCAGCCAGCCGTTTTTCATGGATAATGACATTCTGTCAAGCATCAGCCCATAGAGGAGCTTAGCATCACTGCTAAGCCCCTTAAATCTCTCGTCTTTAATCAAAAGTCGGGGAACACGATAAAAAGAGAACTGCTCTGCTTCAATTCCGTAGTAATAATCAAAGTTTATTGTATCGCCCACTTTACCGTGCCTCCTTTACTGCTTATTCGTCGCCTTTCCGGTGTTCCATTCTTCCAATAGCTGATAGATAATGTTTTCTATATCCTCACTGGAATAATCCTCCGTAAAATATCTGCTGATTTTATCAGCCTTAATTGTAACTTTTCTTTCCTTTGGCTTTTCCTCTGTCAAGATCAGTCTTACCATTGGCAGAGTCAGCTCGCCTTTTTTCCCATATTCCTTTAACTTTGATGATTGGGTAGTCGAGATAGCTGCACCCGTTTCTTCAAGAATGCCCTGCACCCATTCCTGCGCCTGTTCTGGCAGAAAAGATATGTCAACACCCTGTACCAGACCGATTTTTTTCTTATCGACCATATCCAGTAATTCATCTGACAGACGGGCAAGCCATATATAACGCTGAACCGTCTTGCCACTCTCTCCGGCTGCTTCTCCCACTTCATCAAGGCTGCTTCCTTTTCCCTTTTTTCCCTGATGCTTCATGGCTTCATACTTCATGGAATAGGCTCTTGCCTTTTCACTTGGGAGAATATCTTCCCTCTGGATATTGGTATCCACCATAATCACCGTAGCTTCATCATCGTTATAATCTCTGATAAACATAGGCATGGTGGAAAGACCTGCAAGCTCACACCCATGTTTCCTGCGGTGTCCGGCGATTATTTCATAACCGCCTTCTGCCCTTGGTCTTGCAATACCAGGCATAAGCACACCATAATTTCTGATGCTCTCCACTGTTTCCTGCATCTTTTCATCATCCAGAACCTTAAAAGGGTGTCCTTTGAACTCATAAAGCTCTGAAAGCGGTATCTCCTGCACCTGATCGGTGCCCACTGTCATATCAGAAGCACCGAATAAATCATCAAAACTATTTAGCTTTACCTTTGCTGCACTTCCTGCCTTATTCATTGCCAAGCACCTCCTCCGTCAAATATTGATAGGCACTTGCTACTTTTCCCTTTGGGTCATGCTGATAGATGCTGACGCCCTCTGCCGAAATCTCCGCAGCTCTTACGGAAATCGGAATGCTATTCTCAAATATCCTTACTTTGCTGCCATAATTCTCAATCAGTAATGCACTGATGTCCTTTGCATAATTTGTCCTGCAGTCAACCATGGTCAGCAAAATACCCTCAATGGACAGCTTCGGATTTATCTGACGCTTCACCTTACCAATCGTCTTAATAAGCTGTTCCAGACCTTTCACTGGCAGATATGCCGCCTGTACCGGGATTAAGATACTATCCGCACAGGCAAATGCATTTATGGTTATCATGCCAAGTGAAGGCATACAGTCAATCAGGATATAATCATATCGCTCTTTCACCTGCTCTATGTAGGAACGCATCACAAGCTCCCTGCTCATGACATTTACCAAAGATACCTCCAGACCGGATAATTCGATATTGCCGGGCATAAGGTCAATTCCTTCCTCATGCCTTAAAATCCCGTAATCATCTTCCATTTCCACATCATTGATGATATTTGCAGTTATGATTGGAAGTACCCACACACATGCATGCTTTATAAAAAAACAGATAACTGCCATAACAAATTTATGATAATTTCCTTTGTACAGTGCTATCAGAATCCGTATCGGATGACCTTTATATCTGCGATAACTTTCTATAAACCAGTTTTCTGTATCTATGCCATTTTTCGGCGACGTTTTCCGTTCAAAATTTTCCATTTTCTTATATCCTTTATCATTTATAGGATGATTCTAATTCTTTTCTTTGTAAAAAGCAATATTTCAGCAAAACAAAAAATGCCACAGCAGCATCCTAAAATACTGCCGTGGCATTTCATCAATCATATTCTAATTATACCGGATATGCACCATTCTTTGTATCTGCAATTGTTGCATCTACTTTTTTCTGCTGTGCTTCACGGTATTTGAAGAACTCAGTTGCAACCTGTGGGAACAATGCGTAAGATAATACATCTTCATCCTGCTGTTTCCACTGTTTCATCTCAGCTTCGATCTTGTCTAATTCAGGTTCAAGCAAGTCTGCATATCTGCATGTGATCGCATTCTTCTTATCCTCGCCAAGAACCTTGTCAACAACCTCTGGATTGAAAGGTTTTACAGTCTGACCATATTTTCCAAGTAAAACGTCTTTTGTCTCTTTTGTAGCAACTTTGTAACGTTCACCCATCAATACGTTAAATACTGCCTGCGTACCAACGATCTGTGAAGAAGGAGTTACAAGAGGCGGTTCACCAAGGTCTTTACGAACTCTTGGGATCTCCTTTAATACTTCTTCGTATTTATCCTCTGCATGCTGCTCTTTTAACTGGGAAACCATGTTGGATAACATACCACCTGGTACCTGGTATAATAAAGTCTTAATGTTAACGCCAAGTACTTTTGTATTCATCAAACCGCTCTCTAATGCTTCTTCTCTCATTGGTCTGAAGTAATCAGCGATCTCTGCAAGTAAGTTCTGGTCTAAACCGGTATCAAATTCTGTTCCCTTGAATGCCTCTACCATAACTTCTGTTGCCGGCTGGCTTGTTCCCATAGAGAATGGAGAGATTGCAGTATCAATGATATCGCATCCTGCCTCTACTGCTTTCATGTATGTCATGGAAGCAACACCGGAAGTATAGTGTGTGTGAAGCTCGATCGGTAATGATGTAGAATCTTTCAAAGCCTGAACTAACTCTGTTGCTTTGGAAGGAACTAAAAGTCCGGCCATATCTTTGATACATAAAGAATTAGCTCCCATATCCTCTACTCTCTTAGCCATATCCATCCAGTATTCCAGTGTATAGGCATCACCTAATGTGTAGGATAATGCAACCTGCGCATGTCCGTTCTCTTTGTTGCAGGCGGTAACTGCTGTCTGAAGATTGCGGATATCGTTTAAGCAGTCGAAAATACGGATGATATCAATACCATTTGCAATTGATTTCTGTACAAAATACTCTACAACGTCATCTGCGTATGGACGATATCCTAAAATATTCTGTCCACGGAACAGCATCTGTAATTTTGTATTTTTAAAGCCATCTCTTAATTTACGAAGACGCTCCCATGGATCTTCTTTTAAGAAACGAAGGGATGCATCGAATGTAGCACCACCCCAGCACTCAACAGCGTTGTATCCGACTTTATCCATTTTATCAACGATCGGAAGCATCTGTTCTGTTGTCATACGTGTTGCGATCAGGGACTGATGCGCATCACGCAGAACGGTTTCTGTTATTT
>ENA-OOZG01002576-OOZG01002576.1-human-gut-metagenome-genome-assembly--contig:-NODE-2576-length-11156-cov-3.055310_pt1 | contig 11156 bp, 10 predicted proteins | sample MGYA00241706_ERZ501384 | MGnify/ENA primary metagenome ERZ501384 (study PRJEB25962, sample SAMEA2042742) | human gut metagenome | biome: human gut; feature: human-associated habitat; material: faeces... | reverse complement strand
TCCTGCGGCTATCTTCGTGCGGAGATGTTCAGTATGCCTCCCTTGCCTCTTGTCTGTCATTCCCGTTTCCATATCCTGTTTTCCTTATTGTCCGTCACCTTCTTTCTGCATCACTCCATCCTGCCGCAGCCTCGCCTTGCAGGGCAAGCCCGGTGACGTGGCGATGGGTGGTGTATATGTCCTCGTACATCCTCCACAGCCGTGCCACGCCGCCTTCCACCTCCCGCATCTGCCGCCGCTCATATATCAAAATGGCGATCATACTGCCTATGACCGCCACTAAGATGATATATCCGAAAATGATTTTATGCTGCAATGGCATTCGTTTCTTTTCCATACGTATCACTTCTTATCCTTTAAAAAAGCAAATTCTCACCACGGCAGACCTTGCAAGCTCGACCTGCAACAAAACTCAACAATATCTTTCTATTCTTCTTCTCCCAACAGAAAGAAGAGCATACAACACTTCCTCCTTTCTTTATCCGGATACTGTCCTAACAGCTTTTGGAAACAGTCGTCAGTACACCGGTTTCTCAGAAAGCAAGGACGGGACGCACATTGTCACTGCCGTCGAATTTACTTGCCCAGATGCAGCGCACCATGCCTTGGAAGTTGTTCAAAATCCAGTACCATGTGTGGTACTTCGAGTGCTCCGAAGACGAACAAAACGAGACGAGGTTGTTGAATGTATCCTTGTCCCCAACGGCGATATTCTCCATCCATTTGTTCAAAGCGGCGGGAACATCTCCTTGGCTCTTCCAGAGGAATTCTCCAGCGATGTCTGGCGAGGTTTGCTGGGTAACGTCCGCCAAAGCCGGACAACCGCCCAGATTTTGCAGGATGTCCCACCATTGGCCGGAGGCTGGAAGATACCAGCCGGTCGTGGTCGCAGGAACCGGACAGGTCGTGTTATAATCATAGGCGGCCTTGAATGCGGGATAACTGTCGAAGTTGCCGCGATTGGTGCGGATATGCTCGCAATTTCCGTAACCGCTGATGTCGTTGTAGTTATCGGCTTTCGTCCTGCATGTTGTAAGCCCCTCATCCATACCGAAAAGGCCCCACGCTTGTCTTGTCGCGATATTCTTCACAGCCATGACAAGGCCATGGACATTACCTTCTCCGCCTAACTTCTCTTTTTCCTTTGCACCGATACGGCTCTTGTCCGTCTGGAAAACGATGCCGACGACTTTAGCCGCCTGCACCGTCGTTTCGTCCGCCTCTTTCGGAATCAGATACCCCGTCGTACCGTTATTTTTCGTGCAGTAGAAGTCTCCGATGCGGGCAATGCCCGATTCGGCATAGGTGACGTTCTTTATGGTTTCCGCCGCGCCGTCCACCTTGTATCTCTTGTATTCCCCTACGACAGGATGGGACGCGGACGTGGTGATGGTAAACTCCCTGTTCCCCCCGTCATAACATCCCTCGATAGTCGGCATGGACGAGTGCACCAAGTAGCGGTAAGTGCCGTCAGCCATGCGCAGCGGCTTGGCGGTGCCTGTGAACGTAGCTTCTGCCCCCACGGTGTAGTCGGGAACATTCGCGTCGATAAACTTGTAAACGGTCTTCGGCATCTCGATGACGGCCAACGCCATGCGGTGTTTCATGGCGAAAGAGAGGTGGATGGTGTTGCCCGTCCCTGTCGTTGAGCCTCCGGCTGTCATCAGGTCGGAGGCGGTGTAAGCGGCATGGGTGCTCTGGTCGTCCCCGGGTTGCCAGCCATCAATGAGCGGCTTGAAGAACTCGGCATCGGTCATGACCGCCCCCTCCGCAGGTGTGGCAGTCTTGCCCGCCATGTCCGCCTGATAAGGATAGTAGAGGTAGTAGCTCTCTCCATCCATTCCGGCGGCAAGCGTCGTACCGTCGGTTTTCCACATGATGCCGCCCGTGGCGGCATCCTTTTCGGCTGTCAGCTTCACGTTTGAATAAACCGGCTTTCCGCCGCGCACCATGTAGAATCCGCAGGCATCGCCTTCGGTGAACTCGGTGGTGTAGCCGTTCTCCACGGCACGGGTCTCGACACGGGTTTTCATATTCTCAACAGCCGATGTATATCCGCCATCGGTAACGGAGATTGTCAGTTGCTGCGCCTTGTCTTGCACGGCAGGGAACTCTTCTTGCGTGCAGGATACAAGCAGCAGGAGCAACGCAGCTTGCAAGAGGTGGTATATGTTTTGTATCTTCATATTCTTAAAGGACTAAATAGGCAAATAGTTCAGAAAGCAAGGACGGGACGGACAGCGTTACTCCATTTCTTATAGACAAAGTCGCAGCACACGTAATCAGAGGAGTACACGTTCCAGTTCCGTGCGCGGAACTGATTTAACTCCGATGACGACCAAAAACGGTCACCGGTGGTAAAATCATTCTTGCTGTCGGCTGCAATTTTATTCATCCAAGCATTCAAGGCAGCTGGAACATCGCCTTGACCTAGCCAACGGAAATCACCGGAATCCGACGAGGTTTGCTGACCTTTATCCGCCATAGCCGGACAACCGCCCAGATTCTGAAGGATGTCCCACCACTGACCGGAGGAAGGAATAAACCAGCCTGTGGTATTACGAGGTGGGCGGTATTCATTTATACTGTACATATCATTCCATTTCTCGACGGCTTCGAAGGCCGGATATGCCTCAATTCCACCGATACTATTTGCATGGTCAAGAATCTTGGTGTAATTGTGCAGACCGCTGATGTCAGAGTAGATTTCAGACTTGGACCAGCAGTCTTTCACGTCTTCCAAATTATTCTCTTCATGGCTCCATTGGATATCTGTTGCGGTGTTCTTTAAGGCCATTACAAGGCCATGCACATTCCCTTCGCCCAATTTGGACTTTTCGGCAGTGCCGATACGGCTCGGGTCCGTCTGGAAAACGATACCGATGACTCTTCTTTCTATTTCACTTTTTGTTTGGAGTACGGGAGCAGGCTTGGGGCTTGCTATCTTCATACTGCCGTCAGTATAGATTTTGCGCAGGCCGCCGTCGCTCCAAGTCCCGTCGGAATAGAAGTAGTCGCCGATTTTAAGTTCGTCAGCTGTGAAACTTTGCTTTACCTTTTTGGAGGTGACGTTCTCCTCGCCACATGCAACCCACGTGCCACCGGTCACCGCCTGCACGTCTATTCCGCTTGCTTTCACGGTGATGGTGTAGGCATACCGCTTGCCACCGAAAAACCCAAATTTGCCGGCAGCTTCTGTTTCGGGAGTGTAGGTAAAGTCATTGCTGCCTATGCTGATTCGGATGAGCGGCTTGCCCGTCATATCCTGCGGCGGCACTAACGCCTCGTATTTCTTCGTTGCGGCATCGTAATAGGGCTTTATCTCGCCGTCCGATTGGTCACCCGGTGATACCAAGCCGGCGGTTGAGTGCGTTAGCGGGTCTCCGAAAATGGTGACGGTCGCACCCTCCAACTCCTCTTCCGTAATGCCTTCGCTAGCTTTGAGAATTACTTCGATTTTCGCCATGCGGTGGATGAAACGGAGATTTATGGCTTGGTCATAACGCCCTATGGCACTGGCGTACAGGACATCGAAAGCGGCGTACCCGCCACTTTGGTCGGAAATATCCGTTTCCGATTCTATGTCCGGGGTCCATGCACTGACGCGGGCTTCATCGGTGTTCTTCCAATAGAAGGCATTATCGGCATCCTTCGGGCTTGCATTGCCCGATGCGTCCATCACGTATGTTTTGTTACCAAACACGCCTTCCAGTGACACTCTAATCTCCTCGCCGCCCGTCCACGCATCCTTACCTCCGGCGCGGGTCTGCGGCTGCGCCACCTCCGCCGTCAGTTGCAGCGGGTACTTGCCGTCGGGCAGGGGCGCGGTGCTTTCATCCTCACTGCTACAGGAAGCGAGCACCCCACAGATGAGCATCATAACCGGCAACCAGCCGCCGATGCGCGGCCACGGCCTTCTCGCTATGTTCCTTATTATTTTCATATTGTCTTTATTTATTTCGTTTTGTGCCACTGCCCGTTGCGACGCGGGCTGCCGCACCATTTATTATATATGGCGTGCCTCCGTCTTACGCCTGATGCACGGCAGTGGCTTTCAGACACACTACATTTTTGCATCACCCGCATGGCTACCACCGTCGTTCCAGTTTTCGATGGTGCTTCCGCTAAGGGTCAGCCCCGTCTTCTTCACCGTGATGGTGTAGGTATAAGAATAACCGGCCTCCAACGCGGGTTTGATCATGTCCTTGTTGGAGTAGCTCTGGTATTCCCCGTCATCGGGAGATATCTCAAGCACCAAAGCGTTGGCGAGTGTCTGCGGGAGCAGGATCATGGTGAAAGTCATCACGCCCGTGGCGGCGTCAAAGGTTGCCACGCACTTGTCCGTGGCCGTCTTCGGGGCACCGGTGCACTGGCGTAACATCCAGTCGCTCACAACGCTGCCCGCGGTCGCGGCGGTACCGGTCTTCACATCGAACGTTCCCTCGTGAACCAGGCCGCCCAGCTTGTAGTCGGCGAATTCCAGCACGGCAGTGTCGTCGAAACCGTCGGTGTTCGACACCTGCACCTTGAGGATAAGACGGGCCATCTTGTGCTTGAAGGAGCAGTCGCTGCCGCCCGCGGCGGTGTTGTCCGTGAAGCTGACGGTCGGGCTGTCTTTATCGGCCTTGGCTCCCGTGGCATGGATGTAGTCCACCTTCTCCTGTTCCGTGGTCGTGGGCTGGTTGCTTGTATTTACCGTAATCTTCCCGTCTGTACCAGGCAGGGTGGAGGCGTTTGCGCCCGATGCGTAAGGCGCGTAGGCGGCAAAAGTAAACTCGAGGAAAGCATCCTCGAAGAAGATGCCGCCACCCGCCGTCATCGGGGTGAAGTCCGCGTTGGTGCCGGTACTCGTGGTCGCGTATCCCACGTTCTTGTACTTGCCGCCCATGGTCGTGGTCGTGCCAGGGGCATCCACCACCATCACGCCGATTCGGTCGGCGTTCCACCCGTTGTCCACAGCACGGGTCTTCGGCCCGCTCACGCCTGCCGTGATTCGTGCTTCCACCGGATTGTTCTGTACCTCGTTCTCTTGTGTACACGCAGCCAATAGCGTTGCTGCTGCAATAATGAAAAACCTCATGTTCATTGTCATAATCTTGTTTTTTTGATTAAAATATTTATCGTCAGTTAGCATCCCCATTGCCGCTTTCTACCTCGTTCCAGCCCGTGATGGTTGCGCCCGTTACCCCGGCCTCTACGGGCAAAAGCAGATTACCCGTGAGTTTAACCGGTTTGGTGCCGTTATTGAAGTCCCTTATGGCCTCGGTAAGGTCGCTCACTACCCGCTGCGTGTCACCGTTGTTGAAAGTGATGTCCACCGTCAGCGTATGCGTTTCCGTCGGGACGATGCCGAGCAGTCGGAAAAAGATTGTGAACTTGTTGTCGTCCTGCCTGAAAGCGTTTGTTACTTGTGCCGCTACACTCCGGTCGCCTGTTGCCATATCCGCTGCCGAAGCCACGCCGGAGAGCGTTGCCGTAGCCGACTGTACACGGCTGTAGTCGCCTTCCGTGGCGGTCAGTTCGATGTCGAGCCTGCGCACGTATTGTCTCATCGGGGCGGTGACGTGCAGGGTGTCGTCCGCCACGACGCTGATGTCCTGGTGCGAGGCGAAGAGGTAGCCGGGGTGCGGCTCTATTGCACCCGTCAGATCCACCGGATTCACCGTTGCCTTGTTTCCGTCGATACTAATCCCCTCCGGGGAGTTGTACACCGTCAGACCGTAGCCACCGGGCGCGAGCAGCGCGTCGAACACGTTGGTCGCCGCGCTCACGTTCTGTTCCCTCCCGCCGATGCGCAGTGTGTATGCCTGCGGTATGTCCGCCTCGGTGCTCTTTCCGCTCCAGTCTGTGGTTACGACCACCGCCCCACGGTCGGGGTGCGGCGTGTCATAGAGGTCGTCCTTCACGCACGAGGTCAGTATGGTCACCGCACCTATTAGATATAATAAGGTATAAGCCTTTCCGTATGCTCCCATATATTCCTTTATCTGTCGTATGATTATCGTTGTATTCATTGTTCCTCCTTTCCGCTAAAAGATGTTCCACACCAGGGTGACACCCGCCGAAACAGGACCCCACCAGTTCTTTGTTCCGCTGCCGCGCCTTACCCTCACGCCGTTGATGACCACATACTTGTCATAGTCGGCATGGATATAGCCGATGCCGAGGTTGAAATCAAGAGAAAGGGCATTGTTGAGTTTCAGCTGATAACCTCCGACGATACCACCGCCCATGAGGTCGCCCTGACGGCCTGTTTCGGACAGCTTGTAGTTGAACTGCCCGGCCTTGTACATCGCACCGATATAGCCCCGTTTCTCCTTGCCGAGATACCATCGCACTTCGGGGGCCACTTCCCAAAGGGCATAGCGGCGGTTCTTGTCGTCCCAGCTCCATGAAGCCCACGTACCGTTCACGGCAATACCCACATGGCGGTTGATGCGCCACTCGATACCCAAATCGGGAGTGAGGGTTGCCCAACGCAGGAGGTTGGCACGCAAGGCAAAATGATACGGGGTGGCTATTGCCGTTTCTTCAGCTTGCAGGCGGGCTTGTTCCTCCGCTTCCAGACGCTCTTTTTCGACTTGTTCCGCTGCCATGCGTTCACGCTCCATCCGTTCCGCCTCGGCTTTCTCTCGGGCTGCCTGCTCTGCAGCGATACGCTCCTGTTCTGCCTTTTCCTTGGCAGTCTGTTCCGCTTTTGCCTGCTCTTTCGCTGCCATACGTTCGCGCTCCGCCTCGCCAGACACCTCTTTGTTATAGGCTTCCACTCTGGCGGCGGCTTCCGCACCCGCTCTCTCCGCCACTTTCTCAACAGAGGCAGGGAGGGTGACGATGACCATGTTGTGCAGGGATTTTCCGTTCCCGTCCGTATAGGCTTCGTCAAACAACTGGTCGGTGACGAAGTTCGACTCTTTTATCTTGCCGCGCACAATCAGTTCCGACTTCACACGATTGCGGCGTGTCTTTGCCACTTGCGCCGCAGTCTGTTCTTCGTTGCCGTCCGTAGCGTAGCTTGTCACTAAAAGATACATTTGTCCGGCTTCGATGGCGGGGCGGTGTTCGTCGATGGCTGCAAGCAACCGCTCAAGTTCCTGTCCGTTGCCGCTCCACGGGGAGAAGAACATATCGTTCTCTGCCACGAACCGGAAACGGTAGGCAGTGGAGTCCGGCTTCTCCTGTGCCGAAAGCGACAATCCTGTAACGGCAAGAAAGACCGTCAATAATATTCGTTTTATCACTGTCATATTTGATAAGATTTGTTGTTACGGGTTAATAAAAAAGCATATCGGCGGCGTATGCGGGCATTGTTGTTCCATGCTCCGGCATACACCGCCGACGGATATGACGATACGCGCCCCCGATTGGTGAGGGCGGCATGTAAAGGTTCGGATAATAACGTGGAAAGGAGAGATATTCCGGAAAACGGACTCTCCGTAAGTGATTGGTATTTAAGGAATATTTTGTATATTGACGCGCGTAGCCATGAGAGAGAGAGAGAGAGAGAGAGAGAGAGAGAGTAACCGAATTATCTGAATATCCAAATAATCGGCACACATTTTAAGCGCATCGGACAAATATTTTCCGGATATGGAAACAACTTTACGAAACGGTAATGACACGAAAAAAGCCTCCGTCTTATAGGACGAAGCACCGCCTGAACAAAAAATATTTGTTATATACGGGTGGTATTTATATGTGCTTTTATTGCCGTTCATACATCGTTAACAAAACATTCTCGAAATACAATAGCAAAAGTACAAATAATTTCTCATTCCGCAATGAATTGAATGATATTATTTTGCAGAAACTTTTCCGGCAAGGCGGTTCCACTTTTTCATATTTGCTTTTGCCTGTCTTATACCCCTATCGGATTGACTTTCATCGTTTCTAAGTTCAGGAACAGCCCGTGATGCTCAATCATCCCGTGGCGGAACATTTTCCAGAGGATATTGCAGCCGAGTTGCGCCAGCGTGGAGTTGATAAACAGATCCTGTTTTTCCAATGCCTCTGCCAGTGAGCAACTCGGTCCGGAATCCACTTCTTTCACTCTCGCATATTTCACAAAACGGGTAATGACTTTCAGTGAGCCGACCGTTTCATACATCGTGGAAACCGGCTGTTTGATTTTCTTCGGCACGGTTCCCAGTACAACCTGCCCGGCGGTCTTTGTATTCCCGAAATCCATCCAGTAGAGCGGCGTGTTATTGTCCGTATAGGAGGATGAAGGAACTTTCGCAAGCACGTTCCACAAATCGAGTCTGGATTTTATATTATCCGTACAGGTAATGGTGATGTTCGCAATTTCGGTCCGCTTTACCTCCTTCAATACCGACGGATAGAAACTCGCCTCCGCTTTCCAGTCGTTTCCGAAAAAATTGTTTATCCTTGTGACCAGACATTGTGACTTGTTCAGTCCCAGGTCCGACGGTCCGAAGAGCTGCCGCCCAATGTTTGCGTCCGTCACGATGTCTGGATCGTAGACCGTTACGAACAATCCCGGATGTCCGAGTGCACGGAGCGTGACATCCAGTCTTGCCATACCGGTCAGCACTTGCGAGCCTGTACCGCCCGCGCCTATGATGTTTACCGTCACCGGATGTTGCGGGTTCATCAGGTAACTGTCTGTATAATGTACTCTTTTCATCGCAATATGTCTTTTAGTTTCAGTTTTTTTAAAGGTTGCAGTTCGTCAAGGTCAAAAGGCTTGTCCTTTGCCGCTTTCGTTACCAGTACCAGATTGGATTTCGTGGGGTTCCCACCTCCACCCAGATGGGAGAACTCCGTCAGCCAGAACCTCTTTTCCCAATACTCCAGCAGGTTCGTGTAGGTCAGGTCTTTCGGCTTCTCAATTTTTGCGGAGCCCAGACAGACGCTCGCTCCCGTCACATTGAAGAACGGAGCCGCAAAAAGGTCCGAATTGTCTGTCAGTTCAACATCTGTATAGGCATAGACATTCAGACGGTTTTCTCCGGCCTCATAGATCACGCCCGGCAGGTTGTATTCCGCGCTTTCAATCTTCAGGATGTCATGGAAGAACATCATGCGCTTTTGGGGCGGGTTGTACCAGATGTATTTCTCACTGCCCTTGCGCGGGTCAAACCACAGCAGGTTGGACGGTATCCTGCCGTATGGTGTCACACTGTGGCTTTCGGAATAGCCCCGTACCAGTTCGTTCATGAACTCCACCGTCACCGGACGGCCTTCGCCCATTGTCCCATTTTCGTCTATGTCCCTGACTTCGATAAAATAACCGTCGTCATCCGTGCTGTGGTTGTCATTCTCTTCCGCATAGACAATCAACGCCGCCCTCGGATGAAGCAGCGTCCTCAGTTTTCTTGTAAGTTCATTCGTTTCTACCATAATCTTTCAATATACAATGTTAATAAATTCATCCGCCCACTTGAAGAACCGTTCCGGATAGTCATCCATGATAAACAGGCGGTCGGTTTCCGGTGACAGGGCACAGGTGGTAATCGGGATGATATCGTATGTCTCCTGGCTGTTATTATTGTAATAGTCCACCAGATATTCGGACACCATGTCGTCGCAGTCATAGACCACCCTTATCTGCTGATCCAGACGCATCGGCTGAAAATCCGGTTCCTCCTCGTAAAAGGCATCATAGCCGTATTGCATGATACCGTGTTCCGGGTTAAGGAAGGGCAATCCCTTTTTCATCGCTCCGACAATGGAACGCTCGAAGTCGTTTTGCGGGGTGTATTTTTCAAGTGCCTTCGGCAAATCCTTGTAATAGGACTTTTTTTCAACATGCTTTAGCAGCCTGCCGATTTTCCCTTTCTCGTATGACCGTACCAGTTCCAGTCTTTTGACAGTTTCCTCTTCCTCCTCCTGCGAATCATCCTCTTTCAGCCACATGAATATATAATCCGTGTCCTCTTCGTCCAAAATGGTAGAGATTCCGTTTGCCCACATCAGCTTGTTAATGAATGTAATGGAAATCCTCCTGAGCGTAGAATTGAGAGATTCAACGAATTTCATCGGGAAATAGTACAAGGTCAGTTCGCCCCATTTGTGACACTTCCACAGATTGAAATAGAGCCTGCCGTTATCCTGTTCGATATTCACATTCATCCCTTCCCCGACAAGTTTGTCCATCTCGTCGTACAGATTGGCTATGCTTGCCCCGATACTTTTGCCCGGAGTATGCACCGCTTCCTGTTTCAACAAAAGGGCATAGTTGAAAAACGAGTCACGCAGGAACTCGTAGTTTTCCTGCGTAATCACGTTGATGCCATTACTGCCGTATGAATCCACGACAATACTTTTCTGTGCTATCGGGGCAAGTGCCGTATTCAGAAAAGAATTACGGCCCCGCTTGGAGCCGTAATCCGTTCTGTCCTGTTCACACCGTGTCGTACATTCCGTTCTGTCTGGCCGATGATGAGCCTTGCGAGCAGTGCCGACTGATGTTCGTCCAATGGTACACATGATTTCTTCTTTTTATTGTCCTTCTTCATGGTTTCCTATCCTTTTGTCCCGATGGTGGTCTTGAACTCGTACACCGCCTTGTCATTCTTGATGACCGGTCCGTGTACCGTCGCCGTGGTCAGCTCCGGGTAGAAGTTGGAGTAGTAACTCATGACCATTTCGGGGCTGTCCGACGGGTTGGGATCGTCGAGCGTAATCATTCCGCTGCCTTTCTTGAACGTGAACGAGCGTGTCATTCCTGTGATTTCGAGTGCCATAATCTTAAACTGTCTGATAAGGTGAATACTTGGGTTCTAACATGGATTGGGGAAAATCGGGATATTCCTCGTAATCCTTGGGATTGTAATTGATTTCTCCGTCCGCGGGATATTGCGCAGGGTAGTCTTCGGGAGAGAATGCCTGTTCCTGCCAGTGCGTGTCAGACTGTGCCCCGTATGGAGGCTGCGGAGCCGTAGGCTGTTGTCCGGCATATTGCGGCTGTGGCGGAAGCGGTCTTTGCGGCGGTTGTTGCGGTGGCCACATCGAAGGCTGTTGCAGCGGTTGTGCCGTCATAGGCCGCTGCGGTTGTCCTGCTATCGGTCTCGGAGCCTGGGGCTGCGGCGGATAGGGCGGTTGCTGCATGGGAACTGCCATTGGTCGTGGCTGTGGCTGTTGTGCCGTTGCCGCCATAGGTTGCGGTTGCTGCTGTGGCTGTGGCTGGTTCCAGC
>ENA-OOZG01002571-OOZG01002571.1-human-gut-metagenome-genome-assembly--contig:-NODE-2571-length-11175-cov-8.779946_pt1 | contig 11175 bp, 8 predicted proteins | sample MGYA00241706_ERZ501384 | MGnify/ENA primary metagenome ERZ501384 (study PRJEB25962, sample SAMEA2042742) | human gut metagenome | biome: human gut; feature: human-associated habitat; material: faeces... | reverse complement strand
TGATCCCTTCGTGGGCTTCGACTTCGTGTCTTTTGTCTGTTTCATTGTACTCATAATTATCTTACTTACGAGTCAACTTTTTTCAGGGTAAGACAAAAACCTATTTCCTGCCGAGCGTACACACCTGCCGAGCGTACACAAAAGAAGGGGCAGAAACCGCTTAGGTCTCTACCCCATACTTATTTGTCGTAGGGCTATGCCTCTACGAATATGTCGTGCCTTAGAGCCTGCTACTTGACAAGCCTAAAGCCCATCATAGGCATCGGAGATACGACTCCACCCTCCTGCTCATAGGTTAACAGAATATTGGTATCCCAGTTGACCTTCATGATAAATTGCTGGATAAACTGATTGACTCCATTACTTAGCTTCACCGTAGCAGGATAAGCTTTTTGCGTAGCATCATAGCTATAAGCCACAGGGACTGTAAACTTCATACGTCCATCAGTCATCGTCAATTCGCCCTCTGTCTGACTCGTGAAATAAAGCTCGCCCGAGATTTCACGATCATCGTCATCGATGTCAAGCCCCGGAATATTAAGATCAGTCTTCCAGCGGGTATTGACGAGTGCCTCCTTGGGGTCTTTTTCTTTTGGCTCCTTCTTGCAGGAGCTGAGCATCAGGGTGGTACTGGCTAGCAACATGGCTAGGCAGATGCGGATTAATTGTTCTTTTCTCATTGATTGAAGTGGTTTATGGTTATAATATCAGCCTAAAGAGCTTACTACTTGACAAGCGTGAAGAACATAACAGGCTTCGGGATGACGACTCCATCTTCCAGCACGTAGGCTGTCAAGATGTTTGTGTCCCAGTTGACCTTCAAAACAAATTGCTTGGTCTCATCTCCCATCTTCATCGTAGCGGGATAAGCCTTTTGCGTGGCATCGTAGCTGTAAGTCAGCGACAAAGTGAGCTTCATACCTTGGGCACCCACTGTCAGCTCACCCTCCGTCTGAGAAGTGAAGCGGAGTTCGCCAGATACTTGACCGATCTCTTTGTCAATGTCAAGCCCTGGGAGGTCTGTAGCCATCTTCCAGCGGGTATTGACGAGTGCCTCCTTGGGGTCTTTCTCTTTTGGTTCCTTATCCTTCTTGCAGGAGCTGAGCAGGAGGGTGGTACTGGCTAGTAGCATGGCTAGGCAGATGCGGATTAATTGTTCTTTTCTCATTGTGATTGGGTTGTTTATTGGTTTAACGCCCGCTAAGGTAGTGCTTTTCCCCAATATAGGGTACTCTTAGCGATGCGGACGCTCGAGCTGTCGTATCTCCTGAGCAAGTGCACGCAATGCTTTGCGGGCTGCAGGGAGCTCACGCTCGAGCTGTAGGATCATCTCGGTCAGGTCGGCATCGCTACCGCTATGCTGGTGATAAGCTGTGCGGAGGCGAGCCAGTGTCTGCTCCTGCTCGGTGAGCTGCTTCTGCTGGGTCAGATACTGATCATAGAGAGTCGCAGCCTCGGCGGAGTGAAACTGCTCGCGGCTGGTGTAGATCAGATCCGGTGCCACGACGAAGTCACCTTGAGAAGCGTTGCCGTGGGCAGGCTGTGCGGTAGGTTGCTGGCTCAGCAATGCCGTGTAGTCTACATCCGCCCGCTGCGTGATACGATAAGGGCGCAGCATAGCGTACTGACGCAGGAGGGCGGGGTCATTGGAGGGAACCTCCGTTACCTCGCCATCATTGTAAACAAAGCGGTAAACGGTGACCATGCCGTGAGGAGCATAGCGGTCGGAGACGAGGTAGCCGAGATGACGCTCAGCATTGAAAGCCAGGAGCAAGTCATCGCCCGTGCTGTTGTACGGGAGTCCTAGCGGAACCGGCTGTAGGTAGCCTCCCGAAGCGGTCTGGCGGGTCATGTAGAGGTCTCGTCCGCCCAGTCCTTGCTTGCTAATAGCTGAGAAGTAGAGCGTAATGCCGTCAGGAGCTAGTGAGGGGTAAGAGGGAGCCTCTAGGCTGTCTGGGATGGCGGTAATAATCGTAGCATCCGCTTGGAGGGTTGTGGGGATCGGCTGATTGGCTAGGAGATCGCCATAGACGAGACGCACGGGGGCCTCGGGACGCTCTCGGAGCGGTCTGATGTATCGATCGCCACGCTCGGTGAGGAAGCCGAGCCCTAAGCTGTCACAAGAGAAGACTTTGACACCTTGTCCGTTGAGGTAATTGGCTAACTGCTCTCGTGCAATGGTGACGGTGTCGGCCACTTCTAGCCAGAGGACGTTTCCCATGAGCCGGCGCAACGCATGCAGTCGCTCAGCGTAGAGGTCGGTAGCGTGATGCGCCCTGCGCGCTTTGCTCTGCTTCTCGAGCGAAGCGGAGAGCTCATCTAGTCGTAGCTCTCGGAGGTAGCTCTCCCAGAGAGCGGGCAGGTACTTGCCATTTTGATGAGCGAGGTACTCATAAGCCGAGACGGCTAGGTCACTGCGTCCTCGCTTTGTAGCCTGCTCCACGAGCTGCGTGGCGGTAGCTACAGAGGGCTTCGTACGAAAGGCTTGCGTGAGCGAGTCTAGCTCCTGACCTTGGACCATAAAGAGTGGCAGTGTGAGGAGGCAAACGAAGAGGACGAGTAGACGCTTCATGGGGGAATTAGAGATTAGAAGTTAGAGGTTAGATATTAGAGCAAGCGTCTCGGAGTAGTCAGACGATATCCGACAGCTCCGAGACGCTACTGCTTACTGCTGCGCGATGCGCTGCAAGATGCCGGCGTAAGCCTCTTCGTAGTGTGGTGCTGAGAGGCCTAAGCGACGACTCTCACGGACTACGTAACCGACAAGGCTCTCGACCTCGCTCTGATGATGGTTGCGTAAGTCGCTATTCATCGAGGTGGTCGTGGCGGGTGGCATGCGCTCTATGCGACGGAGTGCTGAGGCGACTGGATCGGCATCGCTGATGCCCCACCCCTTAGCACGGTAGAGCTGGCAGAGCTCTTCGGTGAGTCCGATGACAAAGGCACGATGCGCACCGAGCAAGCCCTCGACGTTGCAATCGTAGTAGCCTGTCGCAGCTGCTGAGTTGGAGAGCATGAGGTACTTTTTGCGCACCTCCTCCATAGGATCGTCGGGGATGACCAGGTCGATGTCCGCAGCTTGAGAGATCTGGAGGAGTCGCTCTTCGCTAGCCGTTCGCTCACCGCCGATGGGGCGTGCGAGAGAACCTATATAGAGTCGCTCGTTGTCGGAGTGGCTCTCCACTACACCTGGCTCTGTGCGCCGTGCGGTGATATAAGCAACACCCGCCCAGCGCTCGACCTCTGCGGGGAGCATCGTGCGGAGCTGCTCGTGGATGTCTAGTCCATTGAGCAGGGGCAGGACGGCACTCTCTTTGGTCAGATAAGGCTGGAGCGGACGTATGCTGTCGGCTAGGTCATAGCTCTTGGTCACGACAACTAGATAGTCTATCGGGGCCAGCTCTTGCGGATCGCAAGTGACGCAGCTAGGACGTACGACGGTCTCTGCCAGACGCGGCGAAGAGATGCGCAGCCCCTCACGGCTTACACGATCATAGTGCGCTCCTGGACGCATGAGGTAGGAAACGCATAACTGGTCGGGATGCTCCATAGCGTAGCGTGTCCAGAGCCCGCCGAAGTATCCGCCGACGCCTCCTAAGCCTAGGATAACGATATGAGGAGGTCTCATGGCTAACTAGTGCGTACGGGGAAAGGTCTCCAGCGTCTCCTTGAGGATCTCAGCCACAGAGGGGTGCGGGAAGATGATTTCGCTCAGCTCGTGCGCTGTCATGCCACGCTCGATGGCTAGCCCAGCGGTGACGATCAGTTCGCTACAAGGATTGCCTAGCATGTGCACACCGAGTATCTTGCCCTCGGGGTTGACAAGTACTTTGCAAAATCCTGAAGCCATCTCATTTTCGGCAACAAAGCGACCTGAGTAGCTCATCGGGAGCATCAGCTTCGTATAGACCTTGTCTCCATTCTTTAGTGCGTCTTCGGTGAAGCCTACGCCCGCTATCTCGGGATGCGTGTAGACGACCCCTGGGATGGCACGGTAGCTCATCGGATTGATCTTACGGCCGAGGATATGGTCCACCGCTACCTCTGCCTCACGCACAGCCGTATGGGCTAGGAGCGAGTGCCCATTGACATCGCCCGCAGCATAGAGGTTGGGGAGCGAGGTACGGAGGTATTCGTCAGTCTTGACGCCTCGACGCTCTAGCTCGAGTCCCTGGCTGAGCAGTGCCTCGAAGGAGCTAGTCACGGGACGACGACCCACGGAGAGCATCACTTGCTCGCCCTCTACCTTAAAGGTCTCGCCCTCGTACTCGACCTCTACGCCATCGGCATAGAGATGCGTCACCTTGTGCTGGAGGTAGAACTTGATACCACGCTTCGTGTACTCCTCACGCAGGAGTGCAGCCAGCTCGCTGTCCATTCCATTGATGATCTCGGGGAGCATCTCGACTACAGAGACGGTCACGCCCATCTCGTTGTAGTAAGCTGCGAACTCCATGCCGATGACGCCACCACCAATGATGACGATCGAGGCGGGAAGCTCCTTGCTGTCCAATGCCTCTCGGTGGGTAATGTAGTGCCCCTCTTCGACACCTGGGATAGGCGGGATGACCGTCTCTGAGCCTGTGCAGAGGAGTAGATGCTTAGCCGTATAGGTCTCACCAGCTGCCGTGACGGTATAGGTGTCATCGCTATTGTGCGCTGTGACAGTTGCGTGCTCCGTGACCACGGTCACGCCAGCATCCTTCATACGTGCACGAATACCAGCGACGAGCTTGCGCACGACTTTGTTCTTTCTAGAGATAACCTTGGCGGGGTCTATCTGCTCTGGCGTACAAGTGACGCCATACTTAGCGGCACTCTGTACCGTCTGCCAAACTTTAGCCGAGTACAGGAGCGTCTTCGTAGGGATGCACCCTTCGTTGAGGCAGACGCCACCGAGCGCACGCTCCTCGATGAGCAGCGTCTGCAGTCCGCCACGAGCAGCACGCTCAGCAGCTGTGTAGCCTGCAGGTCCTCCACCGATAATGATCAGATCGTATGTCATAATAGTTGAGAGTATCTAGTGAAATGAACGGAATCGTGTCTACTTGCTCTTGCCCTGGTTGGCAACGGCTGCCTGTAGCTTAGCTATCTGCTCGGGATCACCGAGGAAGTAGTCACGCTGCAACTGCATCTTGTCGTCAAACTCGAAGACGTACGGGATGCCCGTCGGCAGATTGAGCGAAGGAATCTCTTCGTCTGAGATACCCTTGAGGTGCTTGACGATACCTCTCAAGCTATTGCCGTGAGCCGTGACGATGATCTCGCCATACCGCTCCAGGTCGGGACGAATGTTGCTCTCCCAGTATGGGAGGATGCGCTCGACCGTCTCCTTGAGCGACTCCGTGAGTGGGAGTTCGTCAGGATTGACCGCAGCATAGCGTGGGTCGTGCTGAGGGGCACGCTCGTCGGTCGGGTCTAGCGGTGCGGGCGGCACGTCGTAGCTGCGTCGCCAGATGTGCACCTGCTCCTCGCCATACTTAGCCGCTGTCTCAGACTTGTCCAGTCCTTGTAGCATGCCGTAGTGCTTCTCGTTGAGACGCCAGGACTTCTCCACGGGGATCCAGTCGAGGTCCATCTCGTCGAGGATAATGTTTAGCGTCTTGATGGCGCGCTTGAGATATGATGTGTAAGCCTTGCCAAAGCGAAAGCCTGCCTTGTGTAGCTGTCGGCCAGCCTCGTGCGCCTCCTCGACACCTTGCTCGGTGAGGTCGACATTTGTCCAGCCGGTGAATTGGTTACTCTTATTCCACGCACTCTGTCCGTGGCGTACTAATACAAGTCTTTTCATAAGGGTGTGATAAAGGAGTTTCTAAATGATTACTGGTTCGTTGAGTCAGAAAGTCTCTGACTAAGCTGCTGAGCAGTCACCTCCTTGAGCACCTCCAGGGTGCTGCCAAAGGTGGGTAGTGCCTGTCTTAGCATCGGCTCATACTCGGCCAAGAGGTTGCGACCCCAAAGCATATCTATACGAACTAAGTCCATCAGCGTGACGAGCGAGTAGCGTACCATCGGGTCATTGATGAGTGCTAGCTGATGACGTGGGCTCTGCTGGCTAACCCAGTAGAGGAGTTGCGCCGTGTCACGGTAGAGCGAACGAATGATGACGTCCCCCTGCTTTGGCATGCCAGCGCGGTAGTAGGCATCGGCTAGAGTTACATCCATCATGTCGTAGGGAACCGCCTTAGGCGAGATCACCTCGGCACACTTCGTCAGCACCTCCTGAGCTCGCTTGGTGTCGCCTTGACGTAGGAGTGCTTGTCCTAGCGTCGCGAAGAGACGAGAGCGGTAGTAGTAAGAGATGTTGCGTCGTATATTCTCATCAAAGTAGATGTCAGGATCGTTAGCATTGAAGTAGCGATACTTGTTCATCACCAAGTCATACAGACGCTCCACATCTATCTCGTAGGGCGTACCCGCTACGGTCGTCGGGTTAAAGCGCTGCGCCATACCCACATAAGACATATACTGTCTCTGGTTGGCAAAGATATTCTGAGGAGCCGAGCTTACCCACATGATCGGTCGCTGCCACTCAGATGCGCCCAGCATGTCTAGGACAAAAAGCTGATCTCTCGTCATGACCGACTTGCCCTCTAGCGAAAGCACCATACTCTTGGGCATAGGCAAGCCCTGAAGCTGTGGGAACTGCTTAGCAACAACTGCCGAGTCAACGGGGAGCAACACCTTGTCCGTAGGTATCTGCGCATGTCCCTGAGGCACGGTCTTGGTCGCCTCCTTCATAGCTTGGTCAAAAGGCATCGGCACCGCACTCGTCGGGCGTACCAGCGCATAGGAGTTCGTCACAAAGAAGGCCGGAGTCATATACTTATTCGGTATCGGCTGCGCCTCGTAGCTATGACGTAGCATATGCTTGCCGTACCACTCCGACTGCAGGTAGCTCAGGTTGCTCACCTTGACATCAGTGCGCACGCCCTCCACCTCCTGGGCATACCACAGGGGGAAGGTATCGTTGTCACCGAAGCAGAGTAGCACCGCATTGGGATCGCAACTGATCAAGTAGTTGTAGCCGAAGTCGCTCGCTAGGACACGTCCCGAGCGGTCGTGGTCGTCCCAGTTTTCCGAAGCCATCTGTATCGGCACGATCAGCCCTAGCACCGAGACGATCGAGGCGGTCAGTACAGGCTTGAGCTTAGCACGGCTCAGCAGCTCGTAAAGGCCTGCCACACCGAAGCCGATCCATATCGCAAAGGCGTAGAAGGAACCCGCGTAGGCATAGTCTCGTTCACGCGGTTGCCCTGGCGTCTGGTTGATGTAGAGTATGATCGCCAATCCCGTCATAAAGAATAGGACGAGCGTAATCCAAAAGGCTTGCGTCCCCTTCTTGCGCCTCGTAAGTTGATAGGCAATCCCGAGGAATCCGAGGAGCAGTGGCAAGAGATAGTAAGCGTTTCGCCCCTTGTTGTTGCGTAGCTGATCGGGAAGGTCCTTAGTACTGCCCAGTGCGATTTGGTCGATAAACGAGTAGCCCGTCAAGACGCCTCCCTTGAGCATACCGCCATCACCCTGCAGGTCGTTCTGACGACCGATGAAGTTCCAGCCGAAGTAGCGCCAGTACATATAGTTAACCTGATAGCGCAGGAGGTACTTCAAGTTGTCCGCCATCGAGGGCTTAGACATATCGTCTGGATTGCGATCTACCCAACTGTTGTACGCACTTATATGCTCCGGTTGCGGAGAGTACATACGGGGGAAGAGCATTTTGCTATCCTCGGCATACTTGACCTTCGGCTGACTGTAGATCTTGACATACTCGTCCGGTTCGTTGGGATTACTCTTCACCTTAGGCGCATAGACCGGGCTGCCCTCCTCCATAGCTATAGGACGCGCCACGTAGGTAGCACTATATAGGTGGGGGATAGCACCATACTGCTCACGGTTGATGTAGCTCTTGATCGCGAGGGCCGTATTCGGCTCATTCTGATTCATCGGCGTGCCAGCCAGCGAGCGCACCAGGATCACCCCATAGGAGCTAAAGCCGATCATGATGACCAGCATACACATCTGTGCCGTGTGCAGCATCTGGAGGGAGACCTTTCTGTTTTGGAATAGGTATATGGCCAGTGCTATCGTCACGATCACGCCTAGCCAGACGGCTCCTCCGAAGTATGGGATGCCGATCAAGCACCAAGAGAGGATAAACGAGCTAATGATCAGATTACGACCACGCTCGCCTCGCTGATAAAGCGTGAGCGAACCGACCAGCACCACCATGAGAACCGCCAGATAGAGGTAGAAGCCACTATTGTACGGCAACCTCAGTCCATTGACCACCCAGCGATCTATCGTACCTCCGAAGGCTACGACACCCTGCATGATGCCAAACATGATGACCGCAATCAAGAAGAAGGAGACGATCAGTGTCGTGACGATCCCCTTGAAGGAGAGCGTATCATGCTTGCGGAAGTAGTATATGAGTGCCATCGCCGGGATGCAGAGCAAGTTGAGCAGGTGCACCCCGATGCTTAGTCCCATCACGTAGGCGATGAGGACTATCCAGCGGTCGGAGCGGTCGTTGTCTGCACGGTCGCTCCACTTGAGCATCAGCCAGAAGACCAGCGCCGTCAGGAAGGAGCTAAAGGCATACACCTCACTCTCCACAGCACTGTACCAGAAGGTATCTGTAAAGGTATAGAGCAACGCTCCCACCAGTCCCGAGCCCATGATCAGGATCGTCTGCGCTAAGGTAGGCACAGGCGTTACCCCCTCGGGGACCAGTTGCTTGGCACAAGGCGAAGCACCCGGCAGCACCACACGGCGCACCAGATGGGTGATACTCCAAAAGAGCAGGAGGATCGTCCCCGCACTGAGCAGTCCACTCAGCGCATTGGTGTATAGTCCCGCCAGCTCAGGCCTAGGAGCTAGGTGTGCAGCGACATTGTACACAAGCATGTAGATCGGCGCACCAGGTGGGTGACCCACCTCCAGCTTAAAGGCCGATAAGATAAACTCGGGGCAGTCCCACAGACTCGCTGAGGGGCCGATGGTCATCAAGTAGACCACCGCTGCGATGACAAAGGTCACCCAGCCCACCACGTTGTTCAGCAGATTGTACAGTCGCCAGTTCTGTTGCATATCTATAGTTAAGGTATCGTATATGGGGACAAAGATACGAAAATAGAGGTTAGAGGGTTAGAGATTAGATGTTAGAAGTTAGAGATTAGACTCTAGAGGCACTAGCCTCACTAGAAGCACTAGTGGCACTAGAAACACTAGAGGCACTAGCCCCCTCTAATCTCTAACTTCTAATCTCTAACCTCTAATCTCTAACCTCTAATCTCTACCCTATCAAGCGGATCAGGCAGTACCCCCCGATGGTGAGCCACAGATAGAGCGCACCCGCTAGGAGAAAGGGCTTGCCACCAGCCTTTCTAAAGCGAGCAAACGACGCATCACTACCGAGTGCCGCCATAGCCATACAGAGTCCGAAGTCGTCCGCCCAGCGGATGCCTCCACAGACCTGACCATAGAGATCGCTCACACCCTGTTGCTCAGCGAGGTAGCCGATGAACGTATTGACGCAGATCATGATGAGAAACCAGATGGCGAACCAAGGTATCGACACCTTGCGCTGCGCCGTGGCTCTTCCGCCACGCCCGCCACGATGCAAGACGGAGGTGAGGATCAGCAGGAAGGGCGCCAGGAGGATCACACGGATCATCTTCGTGATGGTCGCTGTCGAGGCTATTGCCTCACCCATAGCACCGCCAGCACCCGCCACGTGAGCCACCTCGTGGAGCGTACCCCCAGTGTAGATAGCCATCTGGTGATCCGTCAGCCCGAGCCACCCTGTCGCATGGACGAGTGGATAGATAAACATGCTGAGCGTACCAAAGAGTACCACCGTAGCGACAGCTACGACCGTCTTCTCCGAGCTAGCTCCCAGCACAGGCTCGGTGCCCAGCACGGCTGCGGCCCCGCAGATGGCACTACCCGAGGCAGTGAGGATGGCCGTGTCGCGATCCATCTTGAGCCAGCGACCGATGAGCACCCCAAGGAGGATCACCGAGGTGACGATGATGAGGTCATAGATGAAGGCCGTAGCTCCCGCCTCGTAGATATCTGCCAGCGTAAGGCGAAAAGCGTAGAAGACGATCGCTAGGCGCAGGATACGCTTCGATGAGAAGGCTAGCCCAGGTACCCAAGCGGGGTTGAGCTTGTGCCGTAGCGTGTTAGCATAGATCATGCCTATCAAGACACTTATGATAAGTGGAGAGATGCGGAGCGTCTCCTTAAAGAGTGGCAGCTGCGCTAGTAGCACAGCTACGCCGGCGAAGGCTGCCATCAGAAGTAGCCCACACCAGAAGCCCCTGGTAGGGCGTGAGATTGCTTTTGTCATATATAAATAAGGTATAGGTCTAGTCGAAGCTTTTACAAAGCCACAAAGGTGTAGAGTAGCGAGACAACCGCAATAACAGCGAAGACGAGCGCAAAGATGCGATTGAAAAGACGCAGATTGCGCAAGCTCACAAAGTCTCTAAGACGGGTAGCTATGTAAGTAATAAAGAGCCACCAGCTCAAAGCTCCCAGAGCGATGGAGATGAGTCCGAGAGCAAACATCCCGTAGGGGGGCTCACCGAGTGGATAGACGAAGTTGAACTGACTGAAGAGGACTACATAGACGGGGACGATGAGCAGATTGGGAATGGTCAGCAAGAAGCCACTACCTAGGTGGGAGAGGTTGCGCTGATTGATCTGCCCCACGACACGCTGCGACACCTCAAGGCGAGGTTTGCTGAAGTATAGGTATATAGCAAAGGCCAAGAAAAGAAGACTCGCCACGATACGCAGAGCCATCTTGTTGTGGTCTACATAGTCTAGCATGATCCCCGTAAAGAAATAGGTGAAACTCGCATAGACTAGGTCGCCCAGTGTGGCTCCTATACCTGTGATGACCCCTGCACGTCGTCCCTGCTCGAGAGCTCGTCGCAAGCAGAGGATCCCAGCAGGACCCATCGGGGCAGAGATGCAGAGACCTATGATGATACCTCCGACTAACTGTAATATGTACTCTGTAATCAACATGTATCTATAACGTCAGAAGGAGAAGCCCCACGGAGCCTACTCCTACTTACTCTCATGCAAAGATACAAAAAGGAGATTGTTGCAAAAGTCAACAGTCTCACAATCTTGCTTGCAAGATTGTCCTGACTTTGC
>ENA-OOZG01002568-OOZG01002568.1-human-gut-metagenome-genome-assembly--contig:-NODE-2568-length-11190-cov-4.508128_pt1 | contig 11190 bp, 6 predicted proteins | sample MGYA00241706_ERZ501384 | MGnify/ENA primary metagenome ERZ501384 (study PRJEB25962, sample SAMEA2042742) | human gut metagenome | biome: human gut; feature: human-associated habitat; material: faeces... | reverse complement strand
CGTCGCCGTTCTGCCCGCCGAAAAGGCGGCCGAGGAACGGGAAAGTCGCGGTCTTGCCGTCCTCCTCGTCGTCGCCGTCGGGCGCGTCGATGCCCTCAAGGTTTTCGGCGCCGCCGAAAGCGCTCATCATCTCGTTGGAGATGTTGTCAAGGTCCTCGTCTGTGATGCCCATGCGCTGCATCATCTCGTTCACCTGCGGCAAGCCGAGATTCTTGGCGCACTTGAGGCAAAGACCCTCGTTGATATTTTTACCGTTCTCCATGCGGGTGATGAAGACAACGGCAACGTTCTTTTTACATCTGGAGCAAAGTTGTGGCTGCATAATGGGAAACCTCCGTTATGTGAGAGATGCGATGATGGATCGCGGGGTGTTGTTCAGAAACCACGCGAGCAGGTGCGTGCCCGCCGCATGGTCCGCAAACCACGTCACGCCGAGGCGCGGCGCGAGGAATACAATGAGAAAAATAAGCAGCGCGCCTTCCATGAGCGAGAGCGCCGCGCCGCCGAGGCCGTTGAGCTGCGCGAGCACCGGCAGCGAGAAAAGGCGGTCGAGCCCGTGCGTGAGCAGGCGGAGCAGCAGCATCAGCGCAAGGAAGAACGCGAGGAACAGCGCGGCCTGCACGATGGTCTTGACGAGCAGGTACGCCGCCCGCTCCGCCGCGGAAACGGCGGAATCGGTCACGCTCTTTGTCACGCCGTCGATGGCGTCGTCGGAGACGCCGAAGCGCTTGAGCGTGTCGAGCGCTTCGCCGAGCAGATCGCTCAGCTCGTCGGGCAGCAGTCCGCCGGCGCTCAGGTCGCCGTCCTCCGCGGCCAGCGCGTCGGACGGAATATCGCGCTCAAACTGCTCAAGCACTCTCTCCTCCACCTTGGGGTAGACGAGGTCGGTAACCGGCTCGACGAACATTGCGGTGAGCAGCGTCGCGCCGATGAGCGCGACCACCACGCTCACGAGCGCCATCAGGCTGCGGATGAGGCCCTTGCGCGCGCCGAGGAGCGCGAACACTGCCAGCACGGCAGCCAGGACGAGATCAATGATAAGTGCATTATCCATGCTTTTCACTTACCTTTCAAGTGAAACATTTTTCTAATTACGGCACAAAGAGCCAGCCGTGCTGCGAGCCGAGCAGCACCGCCGAGCCGTCGGCGCGCATCCGCACGCCGCGCGCGTACTGCGTGTCGGTGAGCGAGGCATGAATTTTTGTTGAAACAATATTATTTCAAAACGACTTTCTTCACAGCATTGCCAGCCTTCACGATGTAGGCGCCTGCAGCAACGTCCTCAACACCCATTACAGATGAGTTTACCTTCTTAACGAGCTGACCTGCGAGGTTGTAGAGAGCGATTTCCTCTGCGCCGGCAGCGTTGATTGTGCGTGCAGTAACGATGATGTCAGCGTCGGCTGCGATGCCTTCAACTGAACCTTCGCCAGGAGTGTAGAAATAAGCAGCGTCGAGGCAGATGTTTTTGCCTGCTGTGCCGCCACCAAGGACTGCTAAGATGTTGCCACCGAAACCTACAGCCTTGTAGTTGAAGTCAGGCCACAATTTTTTGAGCTGACCCAAAGTGATGTCGACAGCCACCCATTCGCCGTCAGCGCTGAAGTTGCCTACCAATGGATAAGAAGCGCCATTGTCAACAAAAGCCTCCGATCCGACAGATATTTTTGCAGGCGACCATTTGTCGTTCTTGTTCTCAAATGCATAACCGTCACCGATGATAAGCGCTACATTTTTGATGCCGTTTGTTGAACGGAGACCGCAGTGGAAGTGAGTGTTGTCAGTGAAGTGCTTGAAATCGGCAGCAGCGTTTGCAATGTTGAATCCAGCGCCTGACCAGCCAATTGTTGACACGTCAAAAGAAACGTAGCCGTCCATCTGCATGTCTACGCCAGGATAAGAGCCGTCACCAGCGACGAAAGTATTGTCCCAAACATAGAGGAAACGGTTTACGTCGTCCGTTCTAAGGTCTTGAACAGTCTTGCCAGAAGTCTTCAAAGACTCGATGCTGGCATTGTCGAGAAGAACAACGTCATACAAGTTGCCTGTTGAAGTTGTTTTTGACAATGCAGGGTCACCTACATACTGTGCATTGGCGATACCTACGCCACAAACTGCCATAGCAGCCAAAAGAGTCAAATTTTTCATAATTGGTAAAATTTTAGTGAATGATTAAATGATTAAGTTTTTATTTTTAAGGAGGGCGGACAGACGTGTGTCCGCCTTCCTGTTTTTGTTGTTTTTAGTATCCGTTGTTCTGCTCCATCGGGTTAAGGTTGATTTCCTCTGCCGGAATCGGGAACAGCTCGTGCTTGCCTTTTACAAACGATGCCATTTCGGCGCGTGCCTCGGCACTCTCGTTTTTGCCGTAAGAACCGTTGTCCTTGTCCATCACCTCATAGGCGATGCCCCAACGGCAAAGGTCGAACCAGCGGTGGCCTTCCATTGCGACGCTCATGGCGGATTGCCTTGCGCAAGTCTTCGGTGTTGTCGCTGTAGCCGCGATATCCAGGGAATGCCGGCATTCCGACACGTTCGCGCACCTTGTTGAGCATTGTTTTTGCCACTGCGATATCCTTGCCGCTTTCAAGAGCAGCCTCGGCATACATCAGCATCACGTCCGACAGGCGGATAAGACGATAGTTCATCGGGCTGCGTGTTGCGTGGTCAAGAGCTACAAATATGCCATTCTCGTAGAATGAAGTCTTATTGTTGTTGTACGGGCTGCCGAGATAAGTCAAGTCGGTATTGGCTTCCACCTCTGAGTCAGAAGGCTTGCTGATAGTGGCTTCGCGGCGTGGGTCGCCCGGCTCAAACTCATCGTAGAGGTTCTGCGTCGGATGGTTGAAGCCCCAGCCTGCATTTCCGCCGAGCGAAGCCGCACGGCTACGAGTGAGGATTGTGGTGAACGAACCGCGGGTGAAGCCGAAACCTTCGCCGTAGTCGCTCGTAGGATCTGCCATATACTGGATTTCAAACACCGATTCAGGACCGTTCTCTCCGGCGAGAGTGAAGTTGTCTGAGTAGTTCGGGCAAAGGCTGTATTCGTTCTTCTGCTCTTCAAAGAATTTCTTACCCCATTCGTATGCATTGTTATAGTCGTGCATATAGAGATAAGTTTTCAGAAGCATCGCCTGCGCTGCGCCCTTAGTTGCGCGTCCGAGGTCGGCGTCGGCATATTTGCTCTTGTTCCAAAGCATCTGCTCAGCCAGCTTGAGGTCGTCGATGATGTGGTTGTAGATTTTCTCGGCAGTGGCACGTGGCTGCTTCCAGTCCTTGCTGCTGTCGATCACCTTGTCGACATAAGGCACACCGCCAAATATGCGTACAAGGCGGAAATAATAGTAAGCGCGCATATAATAAGCCTCGCCCATCAAGCACGTTTTGCGCTCGGCTGTCATATCCGCATCGGGCTCGATAGCCTCAACTTCCTGCATTGCGAGGTTGCAACGCTGTATGCCTTGGAACTGCGCGCGATAGAAATCGCGCAGCAACGAGTTGTTGGCATTTGTCTTAAAGTTCTCGATGTCGTAGGCGTCAGCCATATCCGACAGGTTCTGACCGCCCTTCAGAGCATCGTCAGAGGCGATGTCGCCAATAAACCACTCACTGAAGTATGTGCTGTTGAATTCCCATGCGAGCGGAGTGTAGGCAGCGTTGACCGCACGGATTGCCGCCTTTCCCAGAGCGAAGTAGTCCTCCGGGGTTGATTTTCCAGGCTCTTCCTCCTTCAGCCAGTCGTTGCATGAAGTGGCAGCCACCAGGAGCGCCGCTCCGCAGAATGCTTTCAAAAAATATTTAACCTTCATAGTTGTTTTTTCGATTTTAAGTTAGAAAGAGATGTTGGCTCCAAAGATGAATGAACGTGCCTGAGGATAGTTGCCATAGTCAACACCGCCGCCCACTTCCGGGTCGAAGCCGGTGTATTTTGTGGCTGTCAGCAAGTTGCTTCCCTGCAGGTAAAGGCGACATGACTCCAAGCCAATCTTGCGGATTGCAGCGGTCGGGATAGTGTAGCCAAGTTGCAGGTTTTTCAGGCGGAAGTATGATCCATTCTCGAGGAAGCGGTCTGAGACATAGTAGTTGACCGAGTTTTTCGGGTTTGGAATCGAGCCGTCGTAGTATGTCTCGCCAGCATCGTTGGTGTGCTGCATCCACGCGTTCTTCATAACAGGGCTGAGCACGCTGTTGGTGCCTGTACCTTCAAGACGGTGACGGAGCTGGTTGTAGATTTTGTTGCCTGCCACGCCCTGGAAGAAGAGTTGCAGGTCAAAATTCTTCCAATTCATTCCGATATTGATACCATAGTTGATTGAAGGGATTGAAGAGCCGAGTTTCACGCGGTCTTTGTCGTCAATCACGCCGTCGCCGTTGTTGTCTTTGTATTTTGAGTCGCCGGCATGGAACGGAGTTGTTGTCGCATCGTAGCCGTGCAGATAGTCGAGCACCTCTTGGTCGGTCTTGTAGATACCTTCATACTGATATCCCCAGTAGTAATACAATGGGTAACCCTGGTCGACAACCATCACGTTGCTGTAGTTTGAGTAGATTGGCGAACCGCCGTTAAGTCCGGTGAGCTCGTTGTCGATAAACGACACGTTGCCGCCGATAGAATATCCGAAATCACCAATCTGGTTGCGGTGTTCGAGAGTGATCTCCACGCCGCGGTTGCGCACTGTTCCGACGTTGCTCATTGCCGAGTAGCGGTTGCCCACGTGAGCCGGAGCGGTGACATTCATAAGCATATCCTTTGTGTTGCGGAGGAAGAAGTCGACAGAACCTGTGAGTTTGTTTTTCCACAAACCGAAGTCCACGCCGGCACTCCATTGTTCTGTGTTTTCCCAGTGTCCGCCATTGTTCACCCAAGTGAGCACTGTGGCACCGTTGGCGAGCTGCTGGTCTTTGCCAAACACATAGTCAACAAATGTAGGACCATCATCGAACACCTTCAGTGTAAACGCGCCGTTGCCGATGTTGTCGTTACCTACGCGACCCCATCCTGCACGGATTTTGAGAAGGTCGAGATTGTTGAAATCTTTCATGAAGCTTTCCTCGCTGATTTTCCATGCCAAAGCGGTTGATGGGAAATAGCCCCAAGGCTTGTCAGGGAACTTGCTTGAACCGTCGGCACGGAAGTTGACCGTAACGAGGTAGCGGTTGTTGAAGCTGTAGTGCAGACGTCCGAGCATTGACACGCGGCGGTTGCGCGAGATTGAGTCGGCAGGACGGCCGAAATCGTCGGTCACCTTTGAAAGGAACCAGTTTTTCTCAACAGGGTTGAGAATTGTCGAACCAGAGCCGCTGATTCCGTAATAGTTGTATTCCTCGACTGTCTGACCTACCATTGCCGAGAAATCGTGCTTGCCGATTGTGCGGGCATAGGTGAGGATGTTGTCTACAGTCCAGTTGTAGTAGCGTCCGATGAGCGACGACAGGAAGTTTTTGTCGTTCTTGTCGTAGCTTGAAAACTCGTATGCTTCTTTAAATGTCTTGTTGGTGTGGATGTTATAGTCGAAGCTGTAGCTTGAGCGGAATGTCAAGCCCTCGATCGGGTTGATTTCGGCAAACACGTTGCCCACAAAGCGCTCGTAGCGGTCTTTCGGGTGGCTCATCTCCACCATAGAGAACGGGTTGGTCACATTCTTGAAGTTTGAACCTGCGGCAATCTGTCCGCTGAGGTCCTTGCCCTTGCGGCTTACAGAGCCTTCCGGATAGCGGACAGGATCCCATGGAGCCATTGCGAGAGCGGCTGAAAGCACAGAGGCGCCAGCACTCTCCGAGTTGTTCATCGCGTTGCGCGCCGTTGACGCCATAAACGAAATGTTCTCGCCCACCTTAAGCCATTTCTTCACTTGGTGTGACGTGTTGAGACGCACGGTGAAACGACGGTATTTAGAACCGATAAGCGTACCTTCCTGCGAATACCAGCTTCCGCTGAGCGAATATGTGGTTTTCTTGCTGCCACCGTCGATGGCAAGGTGATAGTTTTGAATCAATGCGTTCTGGAACACCTCGTCCTGCCAGTCGGTATCTACTGCTGAATAGTCGAAGCCTGTAGGATTTTTCTCCGGGTCGTAGACTGTAGGGAAATATTCAGATGTGCCGAGGCTGAACGCCGACAACCATTTGTTGAATCCCTGCTTCTCGTAGAAAGCCTTTTCTGATTTTGTGCCGTTGATAGCGATACGCGTGTCGGCGAAGTCCTTGGCGTTCATCACGTCAAGTTTGCGCCAACGCTGCTGAACGCCGACATAGGCATCGAGAGTGACGCGGGTCTTCTCGTCGGTGGCGCCGTTGCGTGTGGTGACGATGATGACACCGTTGGCACCGCGCGAACCATAGATGGCTGTTGCGCTGGCGTCTTTCAGTACCTCTGTCGACTGGATGTCGTTAGGGCTGAGGAACGAGATGTCGTCAACGATAACACCATCGACTACATATATAGGAGAAGCGCCGTTGACCGTACCGACACCGCGGATGCGCACCTCAGGAGCTGCACCCGGCTGTCCACTGTTTGAGTTGATGGTCACACCTGCAGCCTGTCCCTGAAGGGCGTTTGCAAGGTTGGAGGCTGGAGTTTTCTTAAGCTTGTCGGCGTCGACACTGGTAACCGAACCGGTAAGGTCGCTTTTCTTCATCACGCCATAGCCGATAGCCACAACCTCGTTGAGCATGTGTGAGTCGCTTGCAAGCACAATATTATATGTGCCCGACTTTACAACTGTTCTTTCCTGGGTCTTGCAGCCCACAAAAGAATACTGGAGCGTTGCACCCGCCGGAACAGAAATGGTGTAATTGCCATCAATGTCGGTGGCTACTCCTTGCGAAGGGTTGCCTTTTACTTGGACGGATGCGCCAATCAGCGGCTCACCGTCTTCGGCAGAAGTAACAACTCCTGTAATGTTCACGTTTTCCGCAAAGCCTATCATTGCGAAAAACAAAAAACAAAATAGTAGAATCTGTTTCTTCATAAGTTTGGTATAAAATTTTAATGAATATTCCTATTAGGTCAAAACTCGCAGTTTTTTGTTCGGTTTGACACTGCAAAATTATAGTACAATGTATCCATACCCAAAAAAAAGCACTCACAAAAAACTCAACAAGTGTCATTTTGCTACTCAACATCTATTTCTTCTCACTTTTTATATGCCTGCGTTTTAAGGTGTTACAAAAAATATGTTTTATAACATATTTTTATTTGTTCCTCAACATATATTTTTTTACGAATTTTGGACCGTTAAATGAATGCATTCTTCAAACAATGGAAATTTTTGGCTTCACACTAAAAAAATCACGCCTCGCCGGAATGCTGCTGGCAATATTCCTGGCGGCGGTATGCTCCGTCGCCGCATCGGCAAGCTATCCGCTTGTGCGCAACTACACCCGCTCCGCATATCATGGAGGCACACAAAACTGGGACATCAAGCAGGACAGTTACGGACGAATGCTCTTTGCCAACAATTCAGGCATGCTCATCTACGACAGCAAGAACTGGACACTATGCCCCATCGGCAACTACACGTCGGTGCGCTCGCTGATGGTCGACGAAAGCACGTCGCGCATCTATGCCGGCGGATCGGAGGAATTCGGCTACTACCACAACGACCCCGACCGGGGATGCTTCGTTTATAAAAGCCTGATGCCCACGTTGCCGAAACGCAACCGCCACTTCACCGAGGTGTGGAACATCCACAAGTCGGGCAAATACATTTGGTTTCAGAGCGACTTCAACCTGCTGCGATTCGACGGCAGCAAATCGATTTCCATACCTTATAAATATAAAATCACGACTTCCGCGCTCATCCGCGGCAGGCTTTACATCGCATCGAAAGAGGGCGGCATCTGCCAACTCAACGGGAAAACGTTTACAAGCGTCCCTGGAGGCGAGCACGTGAAAGGCATGCGCGTGTGCGCGCTGTTGCCTTATCAAAAAGGCAACATCCTAATTGTCACGGAGTTCTGCGGAGTGTTTATCTTCGACGGAGCCACGGTGCGCCCGTTTGAGATGGACATTGACCCGTTTCTGAAAGCCAATCAGGTGTTTTGCGCTGCCACAAACGAGCGCGAGCTGGTGTTTGGCACCGTAAACAACGGCATAATAATCAAAGACATAACCAACGGCAGCAACACATTCGTGAATATGTCGACCGGACTGCAGAACAACACTGTGCTGAGCATCGATTTCGACCGGATGGACAACATCTGGCTCGGTCTTGACAACGGCATCGACTACGTGCTCTACAACTCCCCGGTGTCGACAATTTTCGGCACGTCAAACATTTACGGCGCCGGCTATGCGTCGATGCTTCTCGGAAACACCCTGTTGCTCGGCACAAACCGCGGACTCTATGCCACTGCCTATCCGCTGTCGGCGGCGGCAGAACCGGCAAAACCATCTTCGCTTCTGAAAAGTCAGGTGTGGAGCATCGACACTCTCGGAAACGACGTGCTTGTGAGCAGCGACCGCGGACTGTATCAACTAAGAGGCTCCGAGGTACGGCAAATAAGCGGAATACCAGGCACTTGGGCGGTAGTTCCCCTGCACCGCCACCCCGACATGGCGTTGGCGTCAACCTATGAGAGCTTCTACCTGCTGCGCCGCGTCGGCGGACAATGGACAATGGCAAACCGTGTGACGGGCTACAACGAGGCTGGCGGACGAATCATAGAGGACGAGTTTGGAAATATTTGGATAAGCCATTGGATGAAAGGCATATACAAACTACACCCAAACGCTTCGTTCACTAAATTCGACAAAGTGGAACTGTACAACCACACAAAGGGATTCCCCACCGACCGCAACAACACACTCTACAAAATCGACGGTGAACTCGCCTTCTCGACCGAGGGCGGATTTTTCCGCTACAACCCGCACACCGACAAGATGGTGCCCAACGAGAAGCTGAACAGCATCTTCGGCGAGCACACGTCGGTGAGACTCTACCAGTCGCCGGCGAAAGACGTGTGGGGCGTGTCAGGACAATACATCTGTGCCGCATTCTACAATGCCACAGGCACATACAACGTCGACTCAATCACCTACAAGCCCTTGCTCGACAAACTGATTGTCGGGTTTGAGCATTTCGACTTCATCTCGCCCCGCAAGCTTATCGTGACAAACGAGGACGGTTTCTACGCCATCGACGTTGACCGCGACCACCGCGTGAGCTGGAAGAGCAAATTGTTTGTGAGCAACATTTTCGCCACCAACCCCGACTCACTGATATACACCGCCGGCGGTGCGCTCCACAACAACGTGTTCGACTTGCCGTACGACCTCAACTCGCTGCGCTTCGAGTTTATATGCCCGGAATTCCGCGAGGAGGGCGCCGTGCTCTACAGTTATTATCTTGAAAACTACGACACGGGATGGAGCGCCTACACCACCGCCAACTCAAAGGAATACACGCAATTACACGAAGGCACATACACGCTGCACATCCGTTCGTTCAACCGCTACGACGACAGCCGCTCGGAATACTCCTTCACCTTCCGCATCGCGCCGCCATGGTACAGAAGCACCTGGGCGATAACGTTCTACATCCTTTTCATCATCTCGTCAACATATTTCCTATTCATATACGTGCGGGGAAAGGCGCGCAAGTCGGCGCTGATGGTGGCGAAACGCAAGGAGGAGGAAATGCGTGAATACAAACGCCAGACCGAAGAGGAGTCGCTGCGACGTGAAAACGAAATCTCACGGCTGAAAAGCACGCAGCTGGAACACGACGTGCGCCACAAGTCGCAGGAACTGTCAAACGCCACGATGAACGTGATGCGCAAAAACGAGATTCTCATCGACATCTCAAACCAAATCAACAAATTACAGGAGAGCGGCGACACCATCTCGAAAACGTCGGCAAAGCAGCTGATGAAGATTCAGAAACTCATCAAAGAGAACATCTCGCATGATGACGACTGGCACAAATTCGCCCAAAACTTCGACGTGGTCTACGAGAACTACCTCAAACGCCTCGCCGAGCGGTTCCCGCAGCTCAACATCAACGACCAGAGGCTGTGCGCATATCTGAAGATGGGTCTCAGCAGTAAGGAGATTGCCCCACTGCTCAACATGTCGTACCGCAGTGTGGAAATGGCACGTTACCGTCTGCGAAAAAAGATGGAACTGAGCCGCGAGGTGAACCTCGTCGACTTCCTGCAACGGCTGTAACGCTGTGCCATTTTGCTATATTTTGGGGCTTTTTTTGCCTATTTCAGTGTAAATTGTCAATCATTTTTGATGATTTTATAAAAATTTGCTATATCTTTGTGGCAGAAAAAAAGATAAAGATGGAAAAAATAGACAATCTTGACCGTAAGATTCTTGAAATCGTGATGCGAAACGCACGAATCCCGTCGAAAGACGTGGCTGTGGTGTGCGGTGTGTCGCGCGCTGCCATACACCAGCGCATACAGCGGATGATTGATTTGAAGGTGATCACCGGTTCGGGCTACCACGTAAACCCGAAAGTGCTTGGCTACACAACCTGCACCTACATCGGCGTGAAATTGGAGAAAGGCTCTATGTATAAGGACGTTGTGCCTGAATTGGAGAAAATACCGGAAGTTGTTGAATGCCACTTCACCACCGGCCCGTACACAATGCTGATAAAGCTTTATGCCCGCGACAATCAGCATCTTATGGAGCTTCTCAACGACAAAATCCAGATGATCCATGGTGTCGTTGCGACAGAAACCCTGATTTCGCTCGACCAAAGCATGAACCGCGAAATTCCAATACACTACGAAGAATAGCGTTTCAACGCCTAAAAAAAACATAAAAGCGCGCCAAATCCGGTGCGCTTTTATTTTACGCTGATTGCCAGAAGCCGCACCCATCAGCATACACGCCGACTCTTCCATAGCAGCGCACATCCGGTACGCTGACCGCAAGGAGCATATCGAGTCCCAATACGCGCCGTTGCACTCCGCGACGATTGACAGCCTGTCACCGTCGCCGTCGCGCATGCCGCAAAATTTGATATGGCCTTTTTTACATCAAGCCTTTTTACACCAAAGCCAGTACACTGATAATCAAGCATAAAGAATTTTATTTACAAAAAACTTGGCAAAAATTTTGCAGATTTAAAAACTTGTCGTACCTTTGCAATCGCTAACACAAAAGCAACTATCAATGGTGCGGTAGTTCAGCTGGTTAGAATACATGCCTGTCACGCATGGGGTCGCGGG
>ENA-OOZG01002553-OOZG01002553.1-human-gut-metagenome-genome-assembly--contig:-NODE-2553-length-11224-cov-1.978691_pt1 | contig 11224 bp, 7 predicted proteins | sample MGYA00241706_ERZ501384 | MGnify/ENA primary metagenome ERZ501384 (study PRJEB25962, sample SAMEA2042742) | human gut metagenome | biome: human gut; feature: human-associated habitat; material: faeces... | reverse complement strand
TTGCAACCTTGCGAGGAGAAATGGGCGTTGGATTAACCTATCCCAGGTATCCGGAAGCTTCGATAGGAAATTACGGCGGATACATTACATATTATTATGAAAATGCAATTACGGACAAAACAAAGGCAATCGTTCCTGTGCATTATGCAGGAGTGGCATGTGAAATGGATACGATTCTTGATATTGCGAAAAAGAAAAGCCTGTTTGTCATAGAAGATGCGGCGCAGGGAATGATGTCAACCTATAAAGGATGGGCTCTTGGCTGTATAGGTGATTTTGGTACATACAGTTTTCATGAGACAAAAAACTATACCATGGGAGAAGGCGGGCTGATTTTTGTCAACAGGGAGGAATATGTTCATACTGCAGAAATTATCAGAGAAAAAGGAACAAACCGTTCACAGTATTTTAGAGGCGAAATAGATAAATATAGCTGGGTGGATAAGGGATCATCGTATTTGCCGAGTGAATTGAATATGGCATATTTATTGCCACAACTGGAAATTGCAGAGGAGATCAACAACAGGCGACTGATGTTATGGGAGTTATATTACAGCAGGTTACAGGAATTGCAAGAGGAGGGCAAAATCGGATTACCTTATGTTCCGAAGGAATGCCAACATAATGCCCATATGTTTTATATAAAAACTGCAGACCTGGAAGAAAGAACTGAGTTGATCGCATATCTGGGGCAGAATGGAATTAAATCGGTATTTCATTATGTACCGCTACATACATCGATTGCAGGCAGAAAATATGGACAGTTTATTGGGGAAGATCGTTATACAACCAAGGAGAGTGATAGACTGCTCCGGCTTCCTATGTTTTATGCATTAAAGGAAGAAGAAGTAATTTATGTTACGGATAAAATAAAGGAATTTTATAAGGGGCGATAAAATGGGAAAAAAAGTGGCTATATTGCAATCAAATTATATACCGTGGAAAGGATATTTTGACATTATCAATATGGTGGATGAATTTATCCTTTATGATGATATGCAGTACACCAGAAGGGACTGGAGAAACAGAAATAAAATCATGACACCTACAGGGCTGATATGGCTTACTATTCCGGTTGAAAATAAAGGTAAGTTTTATCAGAAGATTAATGAAACGAAAGTGTTGGATCATGAGTGGGTAGATAAGCACTGGCGAAGTATCCAGTATAATTATGCAAAGACAGAATATTTTTCAGAATATGAAGAACGCATTCACAATATTTATGAGGCATGCAGGGAAGAAAGTTATTTAAGTAAAATTAATTATCTGTTTTTAAAAGAAATTTGTGATATTCTGCACATTAATACGAAAATAACCTGGAGTTCGGATTATACGCTGGTTGACGGAAAAACAGAACGTCTGGTAGGCCTTGTAAAGGAAGCAGGGGGAGACTATTATCTTTCCGGACCTGCTGCAAAAGATTATATAGTAGAAAAATATTTTGAAGATGCAGGTATAACACTTGACTGGATGGATTATTCTGGGTACCCACAATACAAGCAGATGTCAAAACAGTTTGAACATGGCGTTTCCATACTAGACCTTATCTTTAATGAAGGTCCTAAAGCATCAGAATATATGAAGAGTTTAAAAAGGTAAGGAGTTATCTATGGCACATAGTGTTGATGATAGGATTTCTATTGTATATATCGGAAATTTACCGGATATGATCCGGATTCTGACAGATTCAAAAAAATTTATGATCAAAGCAGTGGTATGTGAATCTAAAAAGCGAACATTAGAGTTAGAAGATGTGGCACAAAAAGCAAATCTGTCTTTATTTGATGTAAAAAACAAAGCAGAACTGGAATCTGTTTTAATAAAAGAAAATATTTCCGTGGCAGTTATGTATGATTTTGGAATTATTATTCCACAGACGGTAATAGAACAGATAAATATTTTTAATTTCCATCCAGGGAGCCTTCGGACAAACCGTGGAAGTTCGCCATTAAACTGGGCAGTACTTTTAGGGGAAAAGACGACGGAAATGTCCTTGCATAAAATTTCAGCAGAAATTGATATGGGGGAACTGGTATCGACATCTGTCTGCTATTTGGAATATAAAGATACACCCGGAACTCTCAGAAAGAAACTTGAACAGCGTATTCCGGATATGCTGACAGATTTATATGAATACTTAAAAGGCAATCGGCATGGAAAGTTGATAGAGGAAGGCATATACCGGAGAAGAATTGAGGAGAAAGATTATACAATAAATCCGGAAACAGATACCCTGTTGCAGGTAAATGCAAAGATACATTCACAGGCAGAGTACAAGGGCGCGATAGTGGAGTGCAATGGGGAGAAAATATATATTAAGTGCTGGGGGGATTTTGAGAAAGTGTTTGGTTCAAATGATGCTGCAGTAATATAACATGGCATTCGGAAGCAGTTTATCTGTAAAGAATGTTTCGAAATAGTATTATGATTCATTGAAATAAATATATTATTTTAGGCGGAAATGGATTTATAGGACGGAATCTGTGCGATTATATTGTCAGACAGGGACATGAAATAGAAGAACAAAATAATATTTTAAAGATGCAATTAGAAGTTATAGATAAAAAAGATGAGCATATCAGATGTTAGATATTTGGTATGCTTTTTTTTAATATGGAGCAGCTCACAGCTGCTCCCAATACTCTCCGAACTTCTCCTCCGTCATCCCCTTCCCGATCATCCGATACAGCTCCATCTGTTTTGGAATCAGAGCACTGTAAACAGACTCCTCATAATCCGGCACCTCCAGGATAACCGTTTTTTCTAATTCTTCGCAGAAAGAATAGGAAGGCTGGAACCCCCGGAGTTTTGCAAAGTACAGCGTTTCATACAGATAGGTATGGAGAAAATACAGCTTGATCTCGTCATAATATTCCTGAAAAAATGGGGTTTCTTTCATAAAATTCCAGACTGCAAGCTGGACATCAGCATGCATCTTTAAGGTTTCTTCCTGTTTCATATCATTTCGCATGGTTCCGGCATCGTTTTGCCTGTAATAATAGTAGGCATCGTTTAAGATCACGATTTTATCTGCAAAATATAAAAGAGGGTATACAAAAAGCGGCTCCTCATAAATGACATGTTCTGCGTAGGAGGTATGAGCCTTTTTCAGCAGATCATGTCGGTAAAGTTTATTCCAGCAGCCATAAGTAACTTTTTCTGAGATCAGAAATTTTTTGCGTTCACTGACAGAAGAAATTTTAATCACTTCCGGTGTAACATTCCGACCAGAGTCTACGGCACCCAGACGGTCTGTATAGTAAAAATATTCAAACTGGATGATATCAGCATCCGATTCTTTTGCTTTTTCATAAGTTTCCAATAGAAAATTATCAGCAACAAAATCATCTGCGTCAACAAATGCAATATATTCACCCGTTGCGTACTGCAGGGCAATATTTCTTGCGCCGCCCTGACGCATATTTTCCTCAAGCTTTAAGATCATAATACTTTCCGGGTAGGCGCGTTCAAATTCCTGCAGCATGTTCCAGGTAGAACCGTCGTCCGTAGAAGCATCGTCTACAAAAATCAGCTCAATCTGACTGATCCCGATTGTCTGCTGTACAAGTGACATAAAACATTTCGGAAGATATTTTGTTGCGTTGAAACATGGGATAATGACACTTACTTTTTTCATAGATCAAAATTCTCCTGATAAAAAGGTTGCATATGGTATAATATACAAAAATGGTATATTATTAATTTATCACAATAAAAAAGAATGGACAATATCAGTATAAAAAAACAGGGAGGTATCAATGGCTGGAAATATAGCGATCGGTATACAGGATTTCTCAACGATCATCCAGGGAAACTATTTTTATATAGATAAAACGCCTTTTATTAAAGAATGGTGGGACTGTGGGGACAGTGCGACTCTGATTACCCGTCCACGTCGTTTTGGGAAAACGCTTACAATGAGTATGGTGGAGCAGTTTTTCTCCATAGATTATGCAGGCAGATCGGATCTGTTTGAACATCTGGCAATCTGGAAAGAAGAAAAATACCGTAATCTGCAGGGAACCTATCCGGTCATCAGTCTGTCATTTGCGAATATCAAGGAACCGACTTATGAGCTTACAAGGCAGAAAATATGCCAGTTACTTTCAAAATTATATACGGAGCATGTTTACATTTTGGAAAGTGGAATCCTGCGCGGGTCGGACATCACATTTTTTCAAAGAATGCTGACAACATCAGAGAACATGAATGATGTGGATGCAACACTTGCCTTATATCAGCTGTCGAGTTTTCTTTATCAGTATTACGGTAAGAAAAAGGTGATCATTTTACTGGATGAATATGATACGCCGATGCAGGAAGCATTTGTGGATGGTTATTGGGATCAGCTGGTGTGCTTTACCAGAAGCCTGTTTAATTCCACGTTTAAGACGAATCCATGGTTGGAACGCGGAATTATGACTGGAATTACGAGAGTCAGCAGGGAGTCTATTTTTTCGGATCTGAATAATTTGAAAGTAGTTACCACCACATCGGATGAATATGCCACTGCATTTGGATTTACAGAAGAAGAAGTAAGCGAGCTGTGTGAACGATATGGCATGGACATGCAGGAGCTAAAAAGCTGGTATGACGGATATTCTTTTGAAGGAGCACCTTCTATTTATAGTCCACGTTCAGTAGTAAGTTGCATGCGATTTGGGAAATTTGGAAATTACTGGAATCAGACAGAAACGTTTGAAGCTTTAAAAATGTATATTGATATGAATTTTGAAGGATTGCGAGATGACGTGTTAAGCATGATCGCCGGGGAAAGTGTTCCAGTGAATACAGGAAGTTTTACAAATGATATGGCAACATTTCATACAGAGGATGACGTACTTACTTTATTAATCCATCTTGGGTATCTGGCATATGACTATGATAATAAAACAGTGAAAATACCAAATAATGAGGTGAGAGCAGAATACGTCAGCAGTGTTTCCGTGTCGGATTGGGGTGAAGTTTCTAAAGCATTGAAAAATTCGGCAGATACATTGAATGCTATTTGGCAGAAACGTCCTGTACAAGTGGCAGAGGGAATAAGACAAGCACATTTTGAGACATCTCATTTGCAATATAACGATGAAAATGCATTGAGTTATACGATATCACTTGCGTTATATGCTGCAAGAAACTTTTACACTGTTCACAGAGAATTGGCGGGAGGACAAGGATTTGCAGATCTTGTATTTCTTCCTAGAAAAAAATTCCAGGAAAAACCTGCACTTGTGGTAGAACTTAAATGGAATGAAAGCGCAAACGGTGCAATTGAACAGATTAAGAAGAAAGAATATTGTAAAAGTTTAGAGGAATACAAAGGAAATATACTTCTTGTAGGAGTAAATTACAATAAAAAAACGAAGAAACATGAATGTATAATAGAGGAAGATATTAAGTAAAAGGAAACGAACCTCTAGTGAAAGTAAGTTAAAAAAGACGGGAATGGTGAATAGAACTCATCATTACCCGTCTTTTTCAAACTACGCTAAAAACAACGCATACAGTATCACAAGAATACCAAGCACGATTCTGTAATATCCAAATACTTTGAAATCATGTTTCTTAATATATCCCATCAGGAATTGAATAACGATAATAGAAGAAACAAATGCTGTTACCATACCAATCAGAAGAATTATTGTTTCTGTTCCGGTAAAGTTCAGGCCAAACTTCACAAGCTTCAGAAGACTTGCACCGAACATAACCGGAATCGCAAGTACGAAAGTGAATTCAGCAGCAACGGTTCTGGATACTCCAAGGATCAAAGCACCGACAATTGTTGCACCGGATCTGGATGTTCCAGGGAAGATTGCAGCGATCAGCTGGAAAAGTCCGATCAAAAATGCAGTCTTATAAGTAAGTTCATCCATACTGTTGATCTTCGCAGGTTTGCCCTTGTGATTATTCTCAACAATGATAAATGCGATACCGAAGACAATCAGAGCAATCGCAACGCAAGGGTAATTGTAAAACCATTTCTCAAACAGATCATTGAACGGCATTCCAATCACAATTGCAGGGATACATGCAACAAGGACTTTCAGCCAGAGGATAATGATATCCATCTTCACATAACTTAAAATTCCGTTTCCGGATTTCTTTTTTCTATGTGCATGCTTTGCCTGGCGGCGTCTGACCGTGTGACTTCCTTCCGGTGCACCAAACGGGAAGATCTGGTTCCAGAATAAGATGACAACGGCAAGAATCGCACCTAGCTGGATCACAACTTCGAACATACTGTAGAATTCTTCGGAAACATCTAATTTCACAAACTGATTCAAAAGGATCAGATGTCCGGTGCTGCTGATCGGCAGCCATTCTGTGATTCCTTCCACAATTCCAAAGAGGAAGGATTTTAAAAATTCAATCATTTTTAATTTATACTCCTTTTTATTGATGGATTGCAGCTATACTAAGAGATTCTAGCACCAAATGCAATCATTTTTGTGCAGCTACACTTATGCTCTAAAGTGACTCACGGTTTCTTATTATAAAACGTTGGCAAAAGATGTGCAAGAAATAGAAAGTATTTAAATTGTTAAATCGTCGATTTAAGAAATTCCTAATATTTTTCCAATCTATCTCTTAAAAACCATCAAGTATCATGTATACTATAGTTAGAACTTGATCATGTGATAATTATGTTGCTGCGCTGTTATCGGTGTCAGCAATTATCGAGGGGTATGTAAAATGTATAAAATATTAGTATGTGATGACGATAGAGAAATCGTAGAAGCAATCGAAATTTATCTTTCTCAGGAGGGATATCAGATTTTAAAAGCATATGACGGAATCGAAGCACTGGAGATTTTGGAGAAAGAGGAAGTGAATCTTCTGATTATCGATGTCATGATGCCAAGACTTGACGGAATCCGTGCAACATTGAAGATCCGCGAGAAGAACAGTCTGCCAATCATTATCTTGTCTGCGAAGTCAGAAGATACCGATAAGATTCTTGGACTCAATATCGGTGCGGATGATTATGTAACAAAGCCGTTCAATCCGCTGGAACTTGTGGCACGAGTGAAATCACAGCTGAGACGATTTAACGAGCTTGGCGGAACAGCACAGGAGCCAAAAGAGACGATTTATAAGGTTGGTGGCCTTCAGATCAATGATGATCTCAAGCAGGTAACAGTAGACGGAGAATTTGTGAAACTGACACCGATTGAATACAATATCCTTTTGCTTCTGATGAAGAATCAGGGAAAAGTATTTTCAATCAATCAGATTTATGAATCCATCTGGAATGAAGAGGCAATTGGTGCGGATAACACAGTTGCAGTTCACATTCGTCATATCAGAGAAAAAATAGAGATCAATCCGAAAGATCCACGTTACCTGAAAGTAGTCTGGGGTGTCGGATATAAAATCGAAAAAGCATAGTGCGAACAGTAACAAAAGCACATGCAAAAATAGATAGAAAAAGCATGTAAGAAAACATATAAAAATGCATAAGAAGGCATATAAGAAAGGGTTAACAATGAAGAAATGGTACAGGAAGACCGTAACAAGGACAATCGTTCTTGTTGTGGCGATTCTTAGCGGAGCATTGCTTGTGACAAATTTGCTTTCTCTCCTGACACTGGCGGGAGGAATGAGTTTGTCACAGATTCAAAAGATGAATACACAGTCTTTTGAAGAATCCGAAGAATTCAGCAAGATGGTCGAAAGTTACATGTACGATGTACAAGAGAAGCTTTATCTGCAGAATCTTTTTGAAAGTGACGGCGCCTACAATCCCAAAAAACTGGTGGATGTAATGGAACTGTCAAAGAAGGGCAAGATTTCAGAAACAAATTTGTCAGGTGTCACGTACACCATGGAAGAACTGGTGAACTGGGGCGAGACTTACAGTGGGACAGATAATGACAATCTTTACAAACAGAATGGCGTGATCGTCTGCCAGAAACCGGACGGAAATTATTATTACTATTATATGAATGATTTCTTTTCTCTTGTAAATGCAGGAAAACTTCAGTTTCAGATGGGCGAGCAAGACAGAGATCAGTTTCTGGCAGGATTGCAGGCGGGCGAATTTACGACTTCCGGCTATTATACATTTCAGATTACAGATGAAAACGGTGAGCTGCTTTATACAGACTGCTGGAACTTTGGTCAGTCGATGATTGAAAAATATGCACCGGTCGGAGCGGATAATCTACTCCAGGTTGTAAATAATAATCCGCAGTTAAATGGAAGACTGACATTGGTTTATGATAATATTGCCACAGCATTGCAGACAATCTATGAAGACTGGCAGGATTATGAAGGTGGTTGGAATTATCTGGAAGAAGGGAATACCAATTTTACCTATCTGTATGCAGATGAATCGACAAAGAAGGTTACTACAAATAAAGCAGAATATGCAAATTATGCAGATGTAAAGAAAAGCATAGAAGACATGATAGAATCAGCGTCAAAGAACCCTGTGAAATATATGGTAATCTATCCTGAATTGAAAGATTTTAAGACGAATATGAACGTTTCTTATTCGGATCAATGGCTCAATACACGTTCTTATGGTTACTATTCCGGCGGAACAAAGTGGAAAGATGTTTTTGCAGTTGCGGTTGATACAAAATATCCGATTCAGGACCAGTTCTATCAGACCAGTATTGATTATCAGAATAATATTCCACATATGAAAGCAGCATTGCATTTTATGATTTTCAGTGGAGTACTCTTTTTGGTCACAGTAGTGTGGTTGACATTGGGGGCAGGGAGAAAACCGCAGGATGAAGAACTGCATTTGTTAAAGTTCGATTCCTGGAAGACAGAGATTGCTGCTGCAGTTGTTATTTTTGTCTGGGTGATTGGAAGTTATTTCTTTTTTGTAGCAGGAATAGATGGAATTCATATCTTATTTGATGGGATTACAGGGGTATGTAGTTCATACGGTGCTGTGGAAAGTGATACATTTGTTCCATCATCCTATGTTCCGAATGTATATATGCAGACTTTAAGTCTCGGAGAATCAGTAGGTGCGTTTGCATATGGAACATTTACATTTACCTGCTTTTTTGCCGGCTATCTTAGTCTGGTAAGAAGAATTAAGGCAAAGAGTCTGTGGGAGAACAGTCTGCTTCGAAGCTTCGGTATATTTATCGGGAAAATATTACGAGACATGAAGCTTACAAAGAAAACAGCAGGACTTTTGATTCTTTATTTCCTGTTTCAGCTTTTCGTGCTCTGGGGTGGAGATTTCTTCCTGGTGATTCTGCTGCTGATTGCTGATGCAGTGTTATTCTATTACATGGTTGCAAATGTGATGGAGAAGAATCGATTGAGAAAAGGAATTCAGGAGATCGCTGCCGGAAATATGAGTTATCAGATTCCAATCGACGGACTGCATGGGGAGAACAAGAAATTTGCATTGATGATCAACGGGATCGGAACCGGACTTAACAAAGCAGTTGCCGAGGCAATGAAAAACGAACGTCTTAAGACAGATTTGATCACAAATGTTTCTCATGATATTAAGACACCACTGACTTCTATTTTGAACTATGTCGGCATCTTAAGACAAACAGATCCGGCGGATCCGAAAGTTCAGGATTATCTGAATATTCTGGAAGAGAAAGCACAGAGACTGAAGACATTGACAGAAGATGTAGTAGAAGCATCGAAAGTCAGCAGCGGGAATATTTCCCTGGAATATATGGATCTTGATCTGTCGGAAATGATCCAGCAGACGCAGGGTGAACTCGAAGAAAAATTCGAGGCGAGAAATCTGGCAATCGTCACAGATCTTCCGGCAGAACCGGCTGTTGTGCATGTCGATGGAAGAAGAATGTGGCGTGTTCTGGAAAATATTTACGGAAATGCAGCCAAGTACGCAATGCCTGGAACCAGAGTTTACGCAACTCTGAAAACAGATGATACAAAGGTAAGATTTTCATTGAAAAATGTTTCCGAGCATCAGTTGAATATTCAGGCGGACGAACTGACAGAACGTTTTATCCGCGGAGATATTTCCAGAAGTACGGAGGGAAGTGGATTAGGACTTTCTATAGCGAAGAGCCTTACAACAATGCAGGGCGGCACATTTGACCTGTATCTGGACGGAGATTTGTTCCGGGTAGATATTACATTTCCAAGAGTGAAAGCAAAAGGAAATGCTGCCGGGGTAACAGAGGAATTAGCAGAGAAATCATCAAGCGGTGTATCTTGACATTCTATTCGCGTTATGCTACCCTTTTTAAGGAATGAAAAGCAGTGATAAGCGAAACGCGATGAGGAAGAGAGTAGTCTGTAACAGATTCTACAGAAAAGTCCTGAAGGCTGTCAGGCCGGATGTTGAGAGGGATGGATGGAAGACAGATGAAGATGGCTTCTGAGCAGCGCAGATGAGCCTGAACAGAGTGAGCAAGTGAGTTGTTTAAGCAGCAATCTTGAATAAAAAGATCCGGGTTAGTCTGTGAAGGGATTCGCCCTTTATAGCGAAGAGTATCAACAGTGAGAAATGCCGTAGTATTCAAAGTGGTTTTGATTAACAAAGCAGTTTTTACTAACGAAAGTGCAGATACTCATAGAGGTTTCTTTCCGCGAGGAAGGAACGAAGAGAAGTGGTAACACGGAAGTAGGATTCGTCTTCTCAGGGATGCAAGTCTCTGGGAGGGCGTTTTTTAATATATTAGGTTCTTTCCTAATATATTAAAAACGCTCCGCTAGGGATGTTACGGAAAATCCAGAAAAAATCGTATTAGTAATCACTGAAAGTTGAGAAAAAATCCCACATTGTGGGAAAAGGAGGCAGAAAAATGTCAGAAAAACCAAAATATTATATAACAACAGCGATTGCCTATACATCAGGTAAACCGCATATCGGAAACACATACGAGATCGTGCTTGCAGATGCAATTGCACGTTACAAGAGAAGCCAGGGATATGATGTATTCTTCCAGACAGGAACAGATGAGCACGGACAGAAGATCGAGCTCAAAGCCGAGGAGGCTGGAATCACACCAAAGGAATTCGTAGATAATGTATCAACAGAAATCAAAAGAATCTGGGATCTGATGAATACATCTTATGACAAATTCATCCGTACAACAGATGAAGATCATGAGAAACAGGTTAAGAAGATTTTCAAGAAACTTTACGACAAGGGAGATATTTACAAGGGACATTATGAAGGAATGTACTGTACACCGTGTGAGTCTTTCTTCACAGAGTCTCAGCTTGTAGATGGAAAATGTCCGGACTGTGGACGTCCGGT
>ENA-OOZG01002548-OOZG01002548.1-human-gut-metagenome-genome-assembly--contig:-NODE-2548-length-11252-cov-2.743056_pt1 | contig 11252 bp, 9 predicted proteins | sample MGYA00241706_ERZ501384 | MGnify/ENA primary metagenome ERZ501384 (study PRJEB25962, sample SAMEA2042742) | human gut metagenome | biome: human gut; feature: human-associated habitat; material: faeces... | reverse complement strand
CATACACTCATATCCATAATAAGCCTCCTTGTTTTCCGTAGGAAAATGCGAACCCGCTGGTGAGCAGTGGATTTTGCCTCCTTGTGATATTCATTATTATATCAAAAGTTTCTTTTTTCTATTACATGTAGTATTGATTACTACGTAACATTAACACAAAAACTTTACTTTGTATAGAGGATATTATGTTTTTTATTAAAATTTTATAGTCAGCACGTTCTGGTCGGAATCTTCCAGATAATATAAAGATGTCAGTCCTTTGCAGTAATGCACGATCTTCTGTTTCGTGATAAAGTAGGCGAATGCCTGTTCATACAGCTCCCTGTCTGCAAACCTGACAGAGCAGAAACCATCTCCCTGCTCATAGGCAGCCCGATATACATTTCCGATGCTGTCTGCATCCCATGTGTCAAAATAAAGATTTTCATGGACATAATAATTGTCTTTTACCGCCTGACACACCGGAACGATAATATCGTCATTCGGCTGATGCGTTTTCTGTAATTCCCCGGTCGTAACTGCAAAATAATTATAATTGATAAAGGAATCCAGCCCCATTCCATCGCCGCTGTAGGTGGCATTTCCCCAGGTCGTATCAATATAGTAATACTCTCCATCCAGCTTTACCAGATTCCATGCATGAGACTGTCCGTCTGCCGTTCCGGCCACCACTGCACAGGGAATGTCCAGTTTTTCCAGAAGATACTGCGTTGCTGCAGCGTATCCCTGACAAACCGTTTCCCCATTGACAAACACACTGATGATGTTCTGATTGTCCGGCGCACCTGTGCTGTACGCAACATTCGAAGCCAGATAATCAAACACATATTTTGCTTTGTCATAATCCGGCGCTTGCGCATCGATTCCTGCCAAAATCTGACTGACTGTCTCGTCGATCTGTGCCTGCATGTCCATCCGCTCGGCATCCGTCATGGTAAACTTTGGTGTAAAATGGAGATCCACCAGCTTTTCCCCTCTGGTATACTGCGTGTAAGTGTAGCCCGATACCCAGAACAGTCCGCCGTGATCCGCCATCACCGAAACATACGCCTGATGCAGGACTTCGTTGTCTAACGTGCTCAGCGCCACATCTTCTTTTTCATAGAGTATCGCATCATAAACCTCGTCGTACACAGTGCGTACTTCCTCCGGAAGCGTCTGATATACATAACAGTCCACAGACTGCTTTTCAACGGATGGCTCTTCCTGCTTCTCTGTTTCCCCGGAAACTGCTGCCTGTTCTGTGTCCGTCTCCTGTTCTGTACTTTTTACTTCCGTGCCTTTTCCTTCTGCAATTTTCTCCTCCACATAGCGGGTAATATCGGATAATTGATTGGTTGTCTGCTGACACCCCGAAAGCAGAATGAGTGCTGCACACGCCGCACTCCCTGCCACATAGGAAAAAAATTTTTTTCTCACCTGATTCTCCTGTCAAATGCATACTTCATGCTGTATGCATCTATTTTGCCTTTCAGCCAAAATAGGCGCTCACCAGATCCTTCAATGCCTGCTGGTCTGCTGCTGCCATCAGTTCTCTTGCAGAATGCATTGCAAGCAATGGGATTCCGATATCTACTGTTTTTACCGGAAGTAATGCTGATGCGATCGAGCCTAATGTGCCGCCTCCTGCAAGATCCGAACGGTTCACAAATTTCTGATATGGGATCTGATCCTTCTCACAGATCTGCTGGATCACTGCGACCGCACCACAGTCTGTTGCATAGGACTGGGAGCATGCTTCCTTGATGCAGAATCCTTTTCCAAGCACCGGCTTGTTGGTCAGATCCATCTTTCCGGCATAGTTTGGATGAAGTCCATGTGCCACATCCACGGATAAAATCATGCTGTTGTACAGTCTGTTCCACACTTCTTTTTCCAGTCCGCACTCAGTCAGAATGCGCACCAGCATATCATGGAGCAGAATGGAACCGGCGCCCTGCTTGGAACGGCTTCCGATCTCCTCGTGATCGAACAGTGCAATGAGATTCATGCCGTCCGCCCTGTCGCTGTCGATGATCGCAGACACCAGTGCAGAACAGGAATTTAAGTTATCGAGTCTGGATGCAGAGATAAACTCATCGTTTAATCCCACAAACTCCGGCTTTTCTTTATTATAAATGGTCAGCTCAAAATCCAGAATATCCTCTTTTTTCACAGCAAGCTCTTTTGCAAGAAAATCAAGAAAATAGTCTGCATCATCGGAAAGTCCGCAGATTGGGAGCAGTTCCGTCTGCTTATTTAATTCCACGCCCTTGTTCACCTCACGGTTCATGTGGATTGCAAGATTCGGGATGGTCATAAGATTTTTTTCAGACTGGAACGTGACCACTTTCGGTGTAAACACATCCCCACTGCGCACTGCAACACGTCCGGCTACCCCAAGCGGACGGTCCAACCATGTATTTAAAATTGCGCCGCCGTAAACTTCCACATTCACCTGCGCATAGCCATTTGTCTGAATATCACAGGATGGCTTGATCCTTAGGCACGGAAAATCTGTGTGTGCTGCTGCAATGCGGATCGCAGGCTCTCTGTCACTCCAATTCTGCGGTAATGTGAATGCAAACAATGTCGTTTCATGATGATTTACCACATATTTTCCGCCTGCCTTTAAGTTCCATGCCGTACCATAATCCACCACTTCAAAACCGGCATCTGTCAGTCTTTTTTCGCATGCACTCACTGCATGTGCCGGAGAAACTCCCTTTTCCAATAAATCAAATAAAATTTGTGTCTCTGTCATATCTGTTACCAACCTTTCCATCAAACCGCAGACTTTTTATCTGCGGCTGCAAATCTTTATAATCATTCCGTATTTTGCATTCGCAAATCCTCTGTATTCTAGCATATTTTCTCTAATTTGTCATTTCAGTTATTTACAAGAAAACAAACCAATGATAAATTTATGTTGATACCATTTTCTTTTGGGAGGATTTTATGATCGCTTTAAAAATTGCCGAAGTCAAGGACTTTATGAATAAATTACTGTGCCAGGATGTGTTTGACCACTTTCTCATTCAGGAGGCTGTCATCACAACGAATGTATCCTGCCATATCGACGGCACGCTGCAAAAAGACTTCTACACCTTAGAAGAACTCGAAGAACAGAATCTCACCGGGCTTTCCTTTGTTCCGTATGGTCTTTTGCGCAGCTCCTGTTTCAACCTGATCAAAGGAAAGAAAACCCCTTCCTATTTCAAGTTTTCCCTCCTGTTATCGCCGGAAAATCTCAAACGCACCCTCTCCCAGACTGGAAGTTCTTTCACGGAAAATGATATTTCCGCAGTGTTCTTAAATATCCGCTTCCAGAATGGAGAACTGACCGTGACCACGGGTATCTCCTACCGGATCTTCTCGACCGACAAAACTCTTGAGCACGAGTGGGACACACTCCTCAAACGCTTTCTGACGAAAAATCAGATTTCATTTGACGAATTGTAGTGTCTGGCTTCCCCCTCTCTCCCGGCTTTCACTTGGTTTTCACTATGGAATAGATAAAAGGGTTTCTTATAAAACTTGCTCGAATTGCGGCTTTATCAGTGTTCACATTTTGACTGTTTTGATTGTTTATATTCATTCAGAAATGGACAGTCCGCACAATGTGTTCGTCTGCGGCCACACTTCCTTCTTATCTGTATCGTGCGCAAGTTACATGCCGGAAAATCAGCAGATGAGCAGGTCAAAAATCACTCAGGCTTTCTTTGATTTTTGACCTGCAATAAAGGATGCTGATTCCGGCATTTACTTGCGCTAGATACAGATAAAGGAAGTGTGTCCCAGACGGACACATTGCGTGGACTGTCCATTGATGAATGTACATAAACTTAAAGTCAAAATGTGAACACTGATAAATGCACCCAATTCTCACAAAAGTTTTATAAGGAACCCTTTTATCCATTCCATAGCTTTACACTTTGGCAAAAGCCGGGAGAGAGGGGGAAGCCAGACACTACAATACCACGGTAAATAAGATTGATTTTCCGTCCTCGCTTTTGGCTGTGATTTTGCCCTTGTGTGCCTTCACGATCGCATACACGACGGAAAGTCCGATTCCAAAGCCCCCGGTCTTGGAATTGTGGGAAGCGTCCATACGGTAAAAACGTTCGAAAAGCATGTCCAGCTTTCCTTTTTCGATCTGGTCTGTGGTATTCCACACAGTGATGATTTTGTTTTTTCCGGAAGTTTTTAGTGCGATGCGGATGATGCCCTGCTCTGAGGAATATTTCATTGCATTGTCCAAAAGCAGGGAGATCATCTGCCGGATATTTTTTTCATCGCCGACATATTCCACATGCTCTGCCACATTGATCTCAAATTGTTTTCCTTTTGTTTTTGCGACAGAGCGAAATCCCTCTGCGGTATCAAGCACTGCATCCGAAAGTGAAAATGACACTTTTTCCAGCTTTGTCCCTTCCTCATCCATGCGGGAGAGAAACACCAGTTTTTCCGTGAGGGAAGTCAGTCTTGCAACCTGTTTTCTCGTACTCTGCGTCCACTCGTTTTCCCCCTCCATCATCTCTATGACTTCAGTGTTGGCATCGATGATCGTGAGCGGCGTTTTGATCTCATGGCTTGCGTCCGTGATAAAGCGTTTCTGTTTCTCATAGCTTTCTGACACCGGTTTTAACACTTTTCCGGAGAAAAAGTAGATCATGACAAACACGATAACAAGTCCGAGTGTTCCTGTTCCCGCGCTTGCAAGAACATACGTTCTAATAGTGGAGATTTCCCGCTGGCAGTTTAAAAATACATACATCGTCGAGCCGTCACTGTCCGTTGCAAGGTATTTATAATCAGCGAAAAAGCCTTTTTTCTTTCCTTTTTTCCACAGCTCCGCTGCGTATTCCTCCGCTGTCCCGGCTGAGATGGAAGCAATTTTTCCGGTATCCACAGATTCCACTGTACCGTCCGGTGCGATCGTCACTGTAAAATACCGGGTGTCAAACGGACTTTCCTGCGAAATTCCATGCTTTTGCAGGTCATTCATTGCTGGTGGCTGATCTGACTTAGGTTCCAATTTTTTTCCAAAATCTCCGGGTGTCATATCCGGGAAAGTACCTCCGTTGTCAGCGATCAGGGAGAGTCTTGCATCCAGCGCCTGATTGGTACTGATATAGTTTGCAATATTGATCGTACCGACAATTGTGATCAGCACGATAGAAACAGACAGCATTGCAATTGCAATAAATTTTCTTCTTAATTTTTTAAGCATTGTCTTTCTCCAATGAATATCCAAGTCCTCTGGCCGCCCTGATCTTCACCTGACTTCCAATGGAGGTTAATTTTTTTCTCAAATAGGAAATATATACCCATACGACATTTTGTTCCGCTTCTGAATCATAGCCCCAGATTTTATCCATAAAAAGATCCGGGGAAATGACCTGTCCTGGATTAGACATGAGCATTTCAAGCATCTGGTATTCCTTGCCAGCAAGACGGATACCTTCTGGATTCTCCGGTCCTGTGAGCTGATAGGTAGAACGGTTCAGTGCAATATCGCCAAATGCCAGCACATTATCGGTCGTGTCCGTCTGTCTCCTTGTCATTGCCCGGATCCTCGCCAGAAGCTCTTTCATGGAAAATGGTTTCGGCAGATAATCGTCTGCGCCACTGTCTAAACCCTCCACACGGTCATCAATCTCTGCCTTTGCTGTGAGCAGCAGGACCGGAACGGAATTTCCATGTCTGCGGATTGTTTTTAATACGGTGATACCATCCATTTTGGGCATCATGATATCTAAGATCACGCCGTCATAATTGTCGCCGTTTTCCAGATAATCTAAGGCTTCTGCACCATCGTACACAGCATCTACCGAGTAATTGTTATGTTTTAACACCGTGACAAGCGCACGGCTCAAATCCTCTTCATCTTCTGCAAGCAATAACCTCATACAAAATCCCATGCCTTTCGTTTATTTCACAGTGATACCGATTCCTGCCCTCAGCTGTTTTTATTCTGCGGTCACTTCTGTCGTCGTTCCCGATGTTGTGAGCGTGTACGTTGCTCCGCTCTCCACCTCTGCGGTGCTGATGATCACACAGTCATAGGATTTTAATGCCGTGTAGCTTACGATCACATTTTCCTCACTGTCTGTCAGCACAACGTCGCCGGCTTCCATTTGTTCTCCTGATTTTACCATAAGAACCTCCTGTTTGGAAGAATCACTCATCACCTCTGCCATGCCGCTGCTGCCGATTGCCACAAGCGTTCCGCCGTTCACATACGCAGACGACCGGTCGCCGTAATCGATCGCACTGTTTCCGTTATCAGACGGACCGTCAATGTAGATCTCACCGCCGTTGATCGTCAGATCGCCGTTGGAATCCACACCGTCGCCGCCTGCCAGAATGTGGATATATCCACCGTTTAATTCCATTTTCTCGCCTGCTGTATTGATACCGTCATCACTTGCAGTGATATCAATCGTTCCATCGTTGATCGTCACCGCCAGGCCTTCCAGACCTTCATAACTCTCTGTCACGGTGATCGTACCACCATTTACTATCAGTGCATCATCTGCATGCACACCATCATCGCCTGTCGCAAGCGTGTATGTTCCATCTGCGATCGTAATATTTGCGTTGCTGTGGATGGAATCATCTGCGGAATCAATCTGGTAAGTGCCTCCATTTAAGTACATGCCGCCACCTGCCTTGATTCCTTTTGTGCTGGTGCCGCTCTCGTCAGTTGTGGTATCCTGTGGCATATTTTCTCCGTCCGGCTTTTCGCCCATCTGTGGCATGCTTTCTCCGTCCGGTCTCTCGATGTTTTGTGACATTCCGCCACCCGGCATATCTGACTCATGTGTTTTCTGACTGTTTGCAGCGCCGCTCCCGGCTGTGATGTCAAGTGTTCCATCCTCGATCTGCACGATATTGGAAGCGTCCATGCCATCGCCATCACTTGTGATCGTAAAATCACCATCTGCAATATAAATATAGCCCTTTTCTTCATCATCTGCATTTTCCGCATGAATGCCATCTTTTTCTGCGGTTAAAATAAAGGTTCCATCTGCGATACGCACACTGTCTTTTCCCGATAATGCGTGCCCTGCTGCTGTGATATCGTATGTACCGCCTGTGACCTTCAGATCTTCTTTGGATACAATTCCATGTCCTTCTGCTGATACGATCGTCAGACTTCCAGTACCGTTTAACGTAAGGTTTGATTTTGCAAAAATCACGGCATCAATGTTGTTGTCGTCAATCGCAACATACTCATCCGTATTGCGAAGTGTATTCTGCGATCCTTCTGCAAGCGTTACAAATACTTTCTCTGCGCTTTTTACATACACTGCTGCACTTGAAGCACAGGTAATGTCCACATTATCAAATACGATCTGCACTTTCGCATTATCTGCATCCACCACGATCTGTCCTTCCGACAGTGTTCCGGAAAAAATATAAGTCCCTTCTGCCGTGATCGTCACCATCTGTCCATCGATCACAACGCCATCCGTTTCCCCCTCGATACCATCATCGGAAAGTGTGACATAAACTGCCCCACTCTCCTCATAGGTTCCTGCCAGATCCCGCTCAGTAAACATATCTGCACTTGAAAAAGTTCCTGCTTCACTCTGTGCTGATGTTTCTTCTGCATTTGTTTCTGTTTCCGAGGAAACAACATTGCCAGTACTGCTCTTTGTCCCTGTACAGCCTGCCACTGCCGTCATGGATAATGCCATGGCAAAAAACAACGCCAGCAGTTTTTTTCTTCTATAACTCATTGACATTTGCCTCCTGTCTCATCATACTGATTTCCAGATTTCCGTTTCTGCATCTCAATTCATCGAGAAATGTTTTCTCTTCCGCATTGTCTTTTAACGTCACATGATAGGTAAGTTTGTAAAGACTTCCCATATTGGAGGTTTTCACAGCGACTACTTCACAGGATAATAAATATTTTTCAAAAAGATCATCAAATGCTGCTCCGTAATTTAAATCCTCCGGGATTGTGATACGAAGTGTTTTCTCTCTTACTTCTGCTTTTTTTACACCGAATCCGGTCACATTTAACACAAACATCACGGCTCCCATAATGAGTGAAAACAATACTGCAAATCCAAGATACCCCATCCCTGCGATCAGTCCTGCCGCCATTGCAAGAAAAATGGTTCCGATCTCTTTTGCAGTTCCCGGCACAGAACGGAAACGTACAAGCGAAAATACTCCTGCCACAGCCACTCCGGCACCTACATTTCCGTTTACCATCATGATAACAATGCAAACGATTGCCGGAAGCATTGCGAGTGTCACTGCAAAGCTTGTCGTATAGCGGTTTTTATAAGTGTAAACCCATGTGATGAATGCCCCGATCAGCAGTGACATCACAATACAGAGCAAAAAATCCGGCACGGAAATCACCGCCGCACCTGCTGTATCAAAAATTCCTGTAAATAAATTGTTTAACATATTAATTTCTCCATTTCTTTTTTAACATTTTATTGCCTGCTGCACAACCTCATCTCCGGTAAACACAAAGAAATTTTCCGGTGGACAGCTTCTTCTCTGCTCTCTCGCATAAATCGTGCGGTAGGCGGTCGCATATTTGGAAAATGACGTTTTGTAAATCTGATTTTCTGTCAGAAAATGAACCATCCAGAGCGGTATTGCGCCCGCCGTTTTCACTTCCATAAGCACTTTATTTTTATCTAAAATTGCTTCTCCGTAAATTCCTTTACAAAGAGAAAGGTCGTAATTTCTCCAGAGAATGTTCTGATCAAACGTGATCCGGAACTCGTGATCGTCCTTCGCATAAAAAGCTTCTCTCTCATAGGAAAGCATCACTGCCGGAGCCAGCTTTTTATAATTTTTCAGACAGTAATCGATTTCTCTGGTAATCTGTGTGTCTTTTACTTTTTCATGAAAAAGCAGGTAACGTTCTGCCTCGTCCTCCGTCATTGCAATTCTTCTTTTGTATACAACAGACTCATACTTCTTCTTCAGTTCCACAAAAACGGTCGTGTCTTTGTCTGCCGTGCCGTAACTTCTCAATCTCAGTTTTTCTTTATAAACCGGGTGTTCCATTGATCTTTGGATCAGCAGATAGTCCGGTGTATCAAAGTAGAGACTGCATATTGTACTCACTCCATGCTCGTCTGCGGTCATGTACTGTTTCATTTGATTTTTTAACAGTTCCGCCTGCGTGATATCCAACATATATTTGATCTCACACCTTTTAAATATCATCTGATCTGCCATAAGTGTCTCCTTTCCTTTGCGCATATCTTATCAGGCGAACCTTAAATGAACTTAAAAAAAGAAACCATCCTTTAAAAAATGGTTTCTTTGTCATGTTTCATTATGTTTTTCTGTTATCTGGATTCGGACTGGAGTTCGGCGATGACGGTGTGGCGTTGACCGATTTCTTTGCCGGCTTCCTCGCCCTGCAGATATGCTTTTTCTGCGACTTCTTCTGAATATTTTCTCATTATTTCACACACTGCGTTTACGCCTCCCTCTTCATGTTTCAGATAGTGCACACGGTTGGTTAATTTCGGAAATTTGGCATTATCTATCTCTTTTTGCAGAAAACAATCCATGTATTCCGAGATGGTTGTTCCGTCTTTTACTACGGTATTGACGAATACACGCTCCAATCCGTCGTCTACTTTTTCCTGTGTTTCCCGAATCACGCTGTCCACGTGATAGATCACCCTGCCACGTTTAAAGATATCGAACTCGGAAATATACACAACGATCAGATCGATCGTCTCCTCAAATTTATCATCCGTCTGCGAGTCCCGCACCGTGATGACCGATGCATTGAACCGCACTCTTTTTAAATGGTGATCCTTGTTAGAACGCTGCACTTCCACGTTACACTTTTTTCTATTTCCAAGGATACAGAGTGCATCCAGACGGACAGATCGCCCATACAGGTTTCTCTCACTGCTCTGTACGATAACGTCTTTTACGATGAGTTTCTCATCTTTTAAAATGATACGCAGCATCTCCTGACATACGCCAATATCATCTGCCAGTACTTCAAAGAACGTATCATCGATTGGTCTGAAATTTTTGACCTGTTCTTTCTTTTCTTCTAATGTCATTTTATCTCCTGTTTTTATGGTATACAAACAGGTTTTCCGAATGATCTATGTTTATTATATAGAACCCCTCAATATTCTTCAAGACTGTTTGCATTGATTTTTTTGTTACTGTTTTAAATCTGTGTTGTCATTTTCTCCTGTTGGATGGTTCACCGATGTGGCGATGGATTTTTTGTTACGTTAGCATGTTTTGTAACTTTGATTTGATAAAAAAGATAGGTTTATTGTAAGGGGTTGGGTGGGGAAAGTCAAGGAATTAATTGACTTTTTCTCCACAGCAGGCTATGTGGGAATGCTTTTTTCCAGTGCAACACCTGCTTTTTCAGTATTTACTCAATAATATGGTATATTAACAAGTGTAGCGTTTTCCCCGATTGGGTTGTGACCTCTTCGTAGCCACACTTTTCAAAATGGAATTTTTCAACCAAATGGACACTTGGTTCATTTCTTTGATCTACTCCATACAGATAATACTCGTATTTATCTGTTGAATTCAAGTAATCTACCAGACATTTTAACGCTTCATGCCCATATCCCTTCCCCTGAGCAGAGTTTTTTAACCAAATCCCAAGTTCAGGTGTTTTTCCAGTAATATCAAACGCTTCCATGCTTCCCAAAAACTCACCATCATGTGTGAGGATAACCAGTTCAAGCATTTTTCCCTGTTCCATATCTGTAACAAACTTCGACATGACTTCATCTGCCTTATTCATATCACAAAAACTATCTGGATATTGATACTTTACAATTTCATCCGTAAATTCTTTAAAATACTGCTCTAAATAAGAACTACTATATGGCTGTATCATAAGCCTTTCTGTTTTTAATAGAAACTCCATATTGCTCTTCCCCCCTACATCTCGATTTTCAAAATACAAAAAAAGAGGAAACCAACATGATAAATGAGGTTTCCTCTTTTCTTTCTCTAATGCGGAAGATGGGACTTGAACCCACACGCTCGCAATGAGCACAAGATCCTTAGTCTTGCTCGTCTGCCAGTTCCGACACTTCCGCATGTCAGTCATCTCTCGTGACGACTTCCTAATAATAGCAAAGAAAAACAAAAAAGTCAACCACTTTTTTCAAAAAAATTGTAAAAAGTTTTTCATACAATTAAAACAATTTTTTCAAAAAAAGTCTTGACTTATTCTATAAACCCAGATATAATAATATTTGTTCGCAGAAGTGGCGGAATTGGCA
>ENA-OOZG01002542-OOZG01002542.1-human-gut-metagenome-genome-assembly--contig:-NODE-2542-length-11276-cov-5.694145_pt1 | contig 11276 bp, 15 predicted proteins | sample MGYA00241706_ERZ501384 | MGnify/ENA primary metagenome ERZ501384 (study PRJEB25962, sample SAMEA2042742) | human gut metagenome | biome: human gut; feature: human-associated habitat; material: faeces... | reverse complement strand
AGTGCGGGGGTTGTTTACCGCTTCAACCGGGCTCCCAGCTGAGCTATACCCCCATACTTTGTTGCCGCATCGCTGTCGACTTGCTTAGTATAGCATAAAAGCGAAAAATGTCAACCCCTAAATTCAAAATTACCCGAGAAATTTTCCAACGCCGCCCAAACGTCCTCCGAGCTCTGCCCGACAGCCGCCGGAAAGGGAAAGGGGGACCGCGGAAACGGTCCCCCTGTGTGTCGGTGAAGGCCGGTACGTACCTGAAAGCTGGGGCTTACACCTTCAGCTTGTCCTTCTGCACCTCGTTCAGGCTGGCGATGACCATGCCCGTCAGGGCAAACAGCGCAATGACGTTGGGCAGGACGATCAGGTTATTGAACATGTCGGTAAGCTCCCAGACGAAGTCGCTGCCGGAGACGGTGCCCAGGAAGATGAACACCAGTGCGATGATGGTATAGATGACGCTGCACAGCTTGCTGTTCTTGCGGCCGAACAGATAGTTGGCGTTGATCTTGCCGAACAGGTTCCAGCTGAGGATGGTGGAGAAGGCGAAGAACAGCAGGCAGATGGCCACAAACTTGGCGCCCAGGCTGGCACCAAATACGGAGCCAAAGGCGGTCTGGGCCAGGTTGGTCTTGCCCAGGGTGGCGGTGATGTCGCCGGTGTAGCCGCCGGCCAGAGGGCCATCCTTGGTGTACAGGGTGCAGATGATGACCAGGGCGTTGAGGGTCAGCACCACGAAGGTGTCGATGAATACGCCGATCATGGCCACGACACCCTGATCGTGGGCGCGGGCTACGTTGGCCTGCGCGTGGGCGTGGGGCGTGGAGCCCATACCAGCCTCATTGGAGAACAGGCCGCGCTTGGCCCCCTGACTGATGGCAGTCTTGAGAGCGTAGCCGAAGCCGCCGCCGATGATGGCCTGAGGCTGGAAGGCGTACCTGAAGATCATACCGAAGGTGGCGGGGACGTACTGGATGCGGGCTGCCAGGATCACCAGACCGCCCAGCAGGAAGATGCCGGCCATGATGGGGACGATCTTCTCCGTCACTGCGGCCAGACGCTGCACACCGCCCAGGAAGATGACGGCGCAGATGATGACCAGCACAATGCCCATGATCCAGGAGGGAACGCCGAAGGCGGTCTCCATGGTGGAGCCAATGGAGTTGGACTGGACCATGCAGCCCATGAAGCCAAGGGCCAGAATGATGGACACGGCGAAGAAGCCCGCCAGGAACTTACCGAAGCCGCCCTTGAACGCAGTGGTGATGTAATACACGGGGCCGCCCTTGATGTTGCCGTCCGGCTCCACGATGCGGGTTTTCTGGGCCAGCGTGGCCTCGCCGTAGATGGTGGCCATGCCGAAGAAGGCGATGATCCACATCCAGAAGATGGCGCCGGGGCCGCCGGTGAGGATGGCGCCGGAGGCGCCCACGATATTGCCGGTGCCCACCTGAGCGGCGATAGCGGTGGCCAGTGCCTGGAAGGATGTCATACCGCTTTTCTGCGCACCGCCGCGGAGGTTCATCTCACCGAAAAACTTCCGCATACCCTCGCCGAAGCAGCGGATCTGCACGAAGCGGGTGCGGATGGAATACCACAGGCCCACGCCTACCAGCAGGAAGATGAGGATGTAGTTGGACAGGTACTCGTTGATCTTGGCTACGATGGGAAACAGGGTGGATTCGATCATGGGTTCATTCTCCTTACCAAAAAAATTAAGAGCCGCTGTATCACAGCGACTCTGGAGAAGTCAGGGGACAAGTCATCTCACTTGTCAGCTCCGTCCTTTTGCCTGAGAGATTCAGCGTGGAAACGCCTTGCACCTTCGGCACCCAATTGAATGGGATTCTCCAGAGTACCCTCCGCATCCGGTCTGATCATTCCGGACGTTTCATCGGGTGTATCAAATTGATGGACGTATGTTATCACAGAACGGACAGCTTGGCAACCCCCTTTTTCGGATTTTTGCGAAAAAATACAAATTCGCCGAAAAAACACGGACCCGCAGCAGGGCGGGTCCGTGTGGGTATCGCACGGTGCGGCCGTCAGGGCCGCAGCGTGAAGGTCATGGCGACGGGGTTGTGGTCGGACCAGGCGAAGCCGGTGTCGATGACCACGGCGCTCTCGGCGGTGACGTTGGCCGTCACCAGGAAGCCGTCCACCGTCAGGACGTACTGTCCCTGGTGGTAGGGGCCGTCGGCGTTGCGGCAGCTGGGGACGGGGTCATCCTTGTCCAGCGGCGTTACCAGAGAGATGTCCAGTCCCTCGAAGGTGCCGGCAGGGATGGGCTGTGCCCAGGAGTACTCCTGATCCGCCTCGCCGAACCAGGCGGCGGAGTCGCCCAGCAGATCCTTATTGAAGTCGCCGCCGGCCACGCACCAGTTGCCTGCATCGTACTCCGACTGCATGTCCGCCAGCAGCAGCTTCAGCTGCTCCGTAGCGATGGTGCCATCGCTGGTATATGCGGAGAGATGCAGGTTGTAAAGGACAAGCTCTTTACTGCCTTCCACGGGGATGCGGCTGACGGAATAGCACCGGTCCAGGTCCAGCAGCTTCATGAAGCCGCCCTCCACCGGCAGCTCCACACGCCCGGCCGAGGTGATGGCGGCGGAGGAAAGGGTCAGCAGGCCGGAGCGGGACGCGCCGTGAGGCCGCAGCAGGGGGTACATCAGGTACGGCGAGTCGTAGTTCTGGCAGAACACGCCGCTCATGTCCTCCAGCGCCTCGGTCAGATAGGGCCGCTCGTCCACCTGATAGCTGCGGGTGGAGCCGATGTCCACCTCCTGCGCCAGCAGGAAGTCCGGCGACTGCTCCGTCAGAAACGCGGAGATCTCCGACAGATTCTTCGTCAGCCGCTCTTCGCTCCACGCACGGGACTCAGTGCCGCCGTCCATAAAGAAGCCGTAGTCGTCCTCGTAGGCACCGAAGCCGATGTTGTAGGACAGCACGGTGTAGGGCGTGTCCGTCCGGACGGATGCGGCGCCGCCGTCGGAGGGTGTCAGCGCCATGTCGCCGATGCGGTGATAGTCGATAAATACGTAGGCCACGTAGCCGCCCACGATGAGCAGGATCGCCAGCAGGACGCACAGCGCGGCCTTCAACCATTTTTTCACGTTCAGGGGCCTCCTTCATTTTGCATTGTTTACATTTTTGTCAGCTTATAGTATACTTGCTTTTATCGTATTTGAAAAGAGGGAATCCAGTTGAAGAAGATCGTGATACGCTTCAATGCACCGGTGATCCTGACGTTTGCCCTGCTGAGCCTGCTGGCCCTGCTGCTGGGCAACTGGACCAACGGCGCGACGACCTACCAATATTTCTCCGTGTACCGCGCATCGCTGTCTGACCCGCTGACCTACGTGCGGTTCTTCGGCCACGTGCTGGGCCACGCGGACTACGAGCACTATATGAGCAACATGCTGCTGATTTTGCTGGTAGGGCCGGGGCTGGAGGAGAAGTACGGCAGCGGCACCATGGTCTGGACCATCGCACTGACCGCCCTCATCACGGGGCTGGTACACTTTGTGTTCTTCCCCAACACCGTGCTGCTGGGGGCCAGCGGCGTGGTGTTCATGATGATCGTGCTGTCCTCCTTCACCGCCATGCGCCGTGGCGAGATCCCCGTCACGCTGATTTTGGTGGTCATCTTCTATCTGGGCGGCGAGATCATGGATGGACTGTTCAAACAGGACAGCATCTCCCAGATCACCCACATCGTGGGCGGGCTGTGCGGTCTGGTGTTCGGCTTTACCATCCGGCGGGGCAGGAGGTAGTGCCATGTGGATACTCATCGGTGTCACGGCGGCGCTGCTGGTGTGTGACCGCGTGCTGAAGGCACTGGCCCGCAGCGAAAAGCTGCGGTACCGCGGGAAGCTCCTGCAGCTGACGCATCTGGAGAACCCGGGCTTCTTTCTGGGCAAGGGCAGCCGCTATCCCAGGCTCCTGCGGTGGGTACCGCTGGGGATCTGGCTATTGGCGGCGGCGCTGCTGCTGCCCGATGTGGAGCGGCGGACGGCGCCGGCACGGCTGGGCATCCTGCTGACTCTTGCCGGCGGCCTGAGCAACCAGTACGACCGGCTGCGGCGGGGCAGCGTCACGGACTACGTCCGATTCCCCGGGGCGGGGAAGAAGCTGCGGAGCCTTGTGTGGAATCTGGCGGACTTCATGCTGCTGGGCGGCACGGTGCTGACGGCCATCGGGCTCCTGCGGGAGCTGATAAAGGGCAAATAAGACAAAAGGCTGAGCGAAGCTCAGCCTTTTTGTACGCGTATCCGTCACTTCTCCTTATAATACAGGCGGCAGTGGCAGTAGCCCTCGTAGTCGGGGTCGGCGATCTGGTCCTTGAACTCTCTGCACATGCAGCGGTTCTCCTCGGTGCGGGCCAGGCGGCAGGGACAGTAGCCGCCGGTGCGGCGCAGGCCCTCCCGGATGGTGCGGACGATCTCCTGATCTTCGTTGAGACGTACCTTCATACGTATTTCTCCTTTTGTATTGGGTTTACTGTCAGTATAACCGGCGGCGCGGCGTTTTGCAACCATGTAAAAGGGTCAGGGAACGCTTGCGCGTTCCCTGACCTGCGGGAATAGAGGGGGTCGGATGACAGGTGGAAGGGCCTGTATCAGAACGCACGGCGCTGGGTGAGCAGCCGCACGAAAGCCACGATGGCCAGTACGCCGATGGCTGCCGCCGCGCCAATGCTCACAAAGGAGAGCACCGTACCTACGGCGTTGGGCAGGAAAAACGCTGCCACAGCGGACACCATGCACAGAACCACCAGACCTGCGATCGTATTCATCTTCACCATATTCGTGTTCTCCTTTCTATCAGATCCGTGTTGCATTTTACTTTGTACCTATACTATACCAGACCTTTTGGTACGCATCCTTACAGGGAAAAGACAAATTGGTGGGAAGTTGGATACAAAACGGTTACATACCGGTCAATTCGGTGACAATAGACGGGGGATTTCTCCTTGTCAACGGGAGGAATATTTGCTATAATACAGAGAACTATCGAAAAGTGGCGTTTCTGAAAGGGAGGAGCTTCCTTTGCAATATCTGACAAATCTTTGGAATGCGCTGGACTTCGGCTCGCTGGAGAGTATCCTGCTGCGGCTGGCCGCCGTGTTCCTGTGCCTGACCATCCACGAGACGTGCCACGGACTGGCCGCCTACGCGCTGGGAGACCCCACCGCCAAGCGGGCTCATCGGCTGAGCCTGAACCCGCTGCGGCACATCGACTGGATCGGCTTTGTGATGATGATCGTGGCGGGCTTCGGCTGGGCTAAGCCCGTGCCGGTGAATCCCAACTACTTCAAAAAGCCCAAGCAGGGCATGGCGATCACGGCGCTGGCCGGCCCGGTCTCCAACTTCGTGCTGGCGCTGCTGCTTCTGCTGGCGGCGCGGCTGGTCTATCTCCGCGCTCTGGCCACGGGTACGCTGCCGGAGACGCTGTTCACGTTTCTGGTGAATACCGCGTCCCTGTCGGTGGGTCTGGGCCTGTTCAATCTGGTGCCGGTACCGCCGCTGGACGGCTCCAAGGTCGTGGCGGTGCTGCTGCCGGACCGCGCCTACAACTGGCTGATGCGCTACGAGCAGTTCGGTATGGTGCTGCTGGTAATCATCATCTCCGTAGGCATCGGCAGCAATGCGCTGGACGCGGCCATCCGCTGGGTGTTCGATCTATTCTGCCGCATCGTCGGCTTCTGAGGAGCAAAACCGTTGGACGATCTGATCTTTAAGCTGGAAAGGGTGGTGCAGACCAAGGGCAGCGAGCCGCTGGAGGATTTCGAGGGGCCGCTGGATCTGATCCTGTTCCTGCTGAGCAAAAACAAAATTGAAATACAGGACATCCCCATCGCGCTGATCCTTGACCAGTATCTGGCGTATCTGGAGCAGCGCAAGCAGATGGATCTGGAGGTGGCCAGTGAGTTCATCACCATGGCTGCCCACCTGATGTATATCAAGACCCGCATGCTGCTGAGTCTGGAGGATGAGGAGGCGCAGAGCGAGATGGACGCCCTCATCCAGTCTCTGGAGGAGCGGAAGCGGGGCGACGCCTACGCCAAGGTGCGCTACATCACCGAGCGGCTGGGCCCCATGGGAGAGTTCGGCCGCAGCGTGCTGACCCGCCCGCCGGAGCCTATGGAACGGGGCAAGATCTACGAGTACCAGCAGGAGCCGGCGGATCTGATCCTGGCTATGCAGGAGGTGACGGACCGCCGCGGTCAGGTGGAGGAGGCTCCGCCGCTGAAGGCCTTCGACGAGATCGTGAAGCGGGAGCCGTACCCGGTGGAGACCAAGGCGCGGGAGATCATCCGCCGCCTGCGGCAGGGGGGCATCACCCGATTCCTGCTGCTGTTCCGCGGCAGCCGCAGCCGCAGCGAGCTGGTGGCCACGTTTATGGCGGTGCTGGAGCTGTGCCGGAGCAACCTGATCCGGCTGGCGGGCTCTGCCAGCGACTGCACCGTCACCTGCGACGGCGACGTGCCGGAAGAACTGACGTAAGGGGAGAAGCATGGATACACGGGAAATGAAAGAGATCGAAGCCGCGGTGGAGGGCATCCTGTTCGCCTCCGGCGAGCCGGTGGCCGTGGACCGCATCTGCGTGGCGCTGGACATGGACCGCCCCACGGTGGAGCTGGTGCTCCAGCGGCTTCAGGACTATTACAGCTATGAACGGCGGGGTATCCGCCTTTTGAAAATGGAGGACAGCTACCAGCTGTGCTCCGCGCCGGAGTACGGCGATCAGATCCGCAAGGCATTCGAGATCCGAAAGCCTGCCAAGCTGAGCCAGCCGGCACTGGAGGTACTGACCATCATCGCCTACTACCAGCCCACCACCCGCGCCTATGTGGACCAGATCCGCGGCGTGGACAGCTCCTACACCGTGGGACTGCTGCTGGACCGGCACCTCATCGAGGAGTGCGGCAGGCTGCAGGTGCCCGGGCGGCCCCGCCTGTACCGGACGACCCAGTCGTTCCTGCGGGCGTTCCACCTGAACTCACTGGAGGATCTGCCGCAGATGCCGGGGCTGGAGGCCGACGGCCAGATGCGCCTGGACGACGAGGGGAACCTGCCGACGGAGGGAGAATAAGAGGAAGGGGGGACCCTGTTGGTCGCACTGTGGATATTGGGCATACTTCTGCTGCTGATCATCCTGCTGCTGTTGCTGCGGGTAGGTGTGCGCATCCGCTTCGGCGACGAGCTGTGCGTCACGGCCACAGCAGGTCCCATCCGGCTGCAGCTGGTGCCCAAGCCGGAGAAAGAAAAAAAGGAAAAGCCCAAAAAGGAGACGGCGTCCGAGACGAAAAAGGAGGGCGGCGAGAAGAAGTCCTCCGACAAAAAGCTGCCGTTGGGCCTGACGTTCGCCGACATTCGCAGCGCGCTGCCCGCCCTGTGGGAATCCCTGAAGCGAGGCCTGCGCCGGACGCGGCAGCGCCTGCGCATCGACCCCATGCGGCTGTCGGTGTGCTTCGGCGGCGACGATCCCGCCCAAGTGGCGGAGACCTACGGCTGGGCTAACGTCGCCATGTGGACGGTGATGCCGGAGGTGGAAAAGCTGACGCGCATGCCGGACCCCCGCATCCATCTGGAGACGGATTTCAACGCCGCCGAGACCCGCGTCAGCGGCGAAGTGGGACTGAGCTTCCGTATCGGCGATCTGGTGTCCATCGGCATTGCCTTTGCCGGTCCTGCCCTGAAATGGTTCCGCGCCTTCCGCAAGGCGCAGAAGACCCAGGAGAAGCAGGCGGCCAGGGAGCGGGAGGCCGCCCAGCGGAACACGAAAGACCAGGCGCCCGCCGCGGCGGACGCGACCCATACGACTAACTGAAAAAAGGAGCGTACAGCATGGAAAACAACGAGAAGAAGAACTCTATCAGTGCGATGATGGAAGCCTCTATGGATAAGATCCGCCAGATGGTGGACTCCAACACGGTGGTGGGCGAGCCGATCAACACGGCGGACGGCGTGACGCTGATCCCCGTGTCCCGTCTGAGCTTCGGCTTCGGCTGCGGCGGAGGAGATTACGGCAAGCAGCCGGATAAGGTGGGCGCTGCCGCAGCAGCAGGCGTGCGGGTGGAGCCTATGGCGTTCCTGGTGGTCAAGGACGGCGTGACCCGCATGCTGCCGGTGGGCACCCCTGCCATCACCACGGTGGACCGCGTAGTGGAGATGGTGCCTCAGGTCATGGACCGCGTGGAGAGCTTCATCGACAAGAAGCGGGAAAAAGCGGACTTCTAAGGCAAAATACTTGGCCCCGCCGCCGAATATACTGGGATGATTCTATCGTATAAGGGTGATCCCAATGTCAGTCAGAATGCTTCGGGGCTTGTGGGTCCTATGTCTCATTTTCTGCATAACGCCGGCTGTGGCGGAGGCTCTGGAGGTCTCCGCCACGGCTGCTGTCCTGATGGACGCGGACATGGGGCAGGTGCTCTACGAGAAAAACGGCGACCGCCAGATGCTCATCGCCAGCACCACCAAGATCATGACGGCGCTGGTGGTGCTGGAGCACGCCGCGCCGGACGACGTTATCACCGTGACGCCGGACCACATGGCGGAGGGCTCCTCCATGTACCTGAGGGCCGGTGAAACGGTGCGGGTGGAGGAGCTGCTGTACGGACTGCTGCTCTGCTCCGGCAACGATGCGGCGCTGGCGCTGACAGAGTGCGCCGGAGGGCTGACACCCTTTGTGGCGCTGATGAACGAGAAAGCGGCGGCGCTGGGCATGGCCCACACCAGCTTCGCCAATCCCAATGGGCTGGACGCGGACGGCCACTATTCCACAGCGCGGGACATGGCGGTGCTGGCCGCCGCGGCGGTGGAAAACCCCACGTTCCGGCGCATCTGCTCCAGCCGCAGTGTCACCATCGGCCAGCGCACCATGGAGAACCACAACCGCCTCCTGCGTCAGGTGGAAGGCTGCGTCGGCCTGAAAACGGGGTACACCCAGGCGGCGGGCCGCACACTGGTATCCTGTACGGAGCGGGACGGCTGCCGTCTGGTGGCGGTGACGCTGCAGGACGGCAACGACTGGGCCGACCACGCCGCCCTGTATGACTACGGCTTCCGGCTGACGGCTCCGCGCCGTGGGGTGCAGACGGCGCTGCTGCGCCTGCGGGAGCCGCTGACGGCGGCATGTGCGGCACTGCACAGTTAGAGAAAGACAGAGAGGGGAAAGTGTCATGGCTGAACGACTCCAGAAGCTGCTGGCCGCTGCGGGCCTGTGCTCGCGGCGGATGGCGGAGGAGTGGATCTCCGCAGGGCGCGTCTGCGTCAACGGTGCGCCGGCGACGCTGGGCGACCGCGCCGATCCGGAGGCAGATACCATCACCGTGGACGGCCAGCCGCCACGCGGCGGGTCTACCTGATGCTTAACAAGCCGCGGGGCTATGTCACCACCCTCTCCGATGAATACGGACGGCACACGGCGGCGGAGCTGGTGTCCGGCTGCGGCGCACGGGTGTACCCCGTGGGACGGCTGGATCGGGACTCCGAGGGATTGCTGCTGTTCACCAACGACGGCGATTTCGCCCACCGGCTGCTGCACCCCAGTCATCAGGTGGACAAGGTCTATCTGGTAACGGTACGCGGTGACATACGGGGCGCGGCGGAGCGCCTGATGGCTATCACGGAGCTGGACGGCGAGCCCATTGCACCGGCCCGGGCTCAGGAGCTCAGCCGCCACGAGGGTCAGGCCCTCCTGCGTGTCACCATCCATCAGGGCAAGAACCGGCAGATACGGCGCATGTGCGCCGGGCTGGGCCTGCATGTGGAAAAATTGCAGCGCGTGGAGGAGGACGGCCTGCGGCTGGACGACCTCCCAATTGGCAAGTGGAGATACTTGACAGCGCAGGAAATACAAAGGATAACGGGAGGCGATACACGTGAATAGGAGCGTTTTGCAGACCATACGGAACGGCATGGATACGTTCTCCAAGGGACAGAAGCGTATCGCCAATTATATTCTGGAAAACTACGATAAGGCGGCCTTCATGACCGCCAGTAAGCTGGGCCAGACGGCGCAGGTCAGCGAGTCCACCGTGGTGCGCTTCGCGGCGGAGCTGGGCTATAACGGCTACCCTGATATGCAGAAGGAACTGCAGGAGCTGATCCGCGGTAAGCTCACGTCCATCCAGCGCATCCAGGTGTCCAGCGACCAGATGAGCGGCGGGGACATTCTGGGCAGCGTGATGCAGCGGGACATGAACAGCATCCACGACATCATCGAGGAGTTGGACCGCGACGAGTTCGAGCGGGTGGTGGACAAGCTGCTCCACGCCAGGCATATCTATATTCTGGGTGTGCGCTCGTCCTCATTTCTGGCGGGCTACCTCAACTTTTATATGCACTTTATCTTTGAGAACGTTACGCTGGTGCAGAGCGCGGCCGCCGGCGAGATCTATGAGCAGCTGGTCCACATCGGGCCGGGGGACGTGCTGCTGAGCATCTGCTTTCCCCGCTACTCCAAGATGGCCATCCATGCGGTGCAGTTCGCCTGCTCCCGCAAGGCGGATGTTATCGCCATCACGGACAGCCCCATGTCACCCATGTACCAGATGGCCACGCTGTCGCTGCTGGCGCCCAGCGATATGATATCCTTTGTGGATTCCATGACGGCGCCGCTGAGCCTGCTGAACGCCCTGATACTGGCGGTGGGCAAGCAGCGCAAGGAGGAGCTGTCCGCCGCACTGGCGGACATGGAACAGGTGTGGTCGAAGTACGGTATCTTCGGGAAAGAGGACGATGATTGAGATCGTAGTCATCGGCGGCGGCGCCGCCGGTATCCGCCAGCGCTATTACTGCACCGAAAACGAAGATGCCGCCACGCTGGCCATCACCGCCGCCCGTCAGGGCGGACAGGTGACGCTGCTGGAGCCCAACGAACGGCTGGGCAAGAAACTGAATATTACGGGAAAGGGCCGCTGCAATGTGACCAACGACTGCGATCAGGAGACGCTGATGGCCAATATTCCCGGCAACGGCCGGTTCCTGTACAGCGCCCTGACCCGCTTCACGCCCCAGGACGCCATGGCGTTTTTCGAGGGGCTGGGCGTACCGCTGAAGGTGGAGCGGGGGAACCGTGTGTTCCCTGTGTCCGACAGGTCCTTCGACATCTCCGGCGCTCTGGAGCGGGAGCTGCGGCGCCTGCACGTCCGCTGGGTGCGGGACAGGGCGCGGGAGATCACGGTACAGGACGGCCATGTCACCGGCGTGCAGGGCGAGAAGCAGCACTATCCGGCATCCGCCGTGGTGCTGGCCACCGGCGGCGTGTCCTAT
>ENA-OOZG01002535-OOZG01002535.1-human-gut-metagenome-genome-assembly--contig:-NODE-2535-length-11296-cov-3.428432_pt1 | contig 11296 bp, 10 predicted proteins | sample MGYA00241706_ERZ501384 | MGnify/ENA primary metagenome ERZ501384 (study PRJEB25962, sample SAMEA2042742) | human gut metagenome | biome: human gut; feature: human-associated habitat; material: faeces... | reverse complement strand
GAGCGGACGCCGGCAAGGGCCTCCATCTTGCCGCGGAACTCGCCGCTGCGGTAGGCGCGGGTATCGGCGAAGGGCGGCAGGATACGCAGCCCGCCGTACTTGCGCGCCATGTCCCAGGTCTTGCCGTTGCCGATGTGGTCAAGCAGGCTCTGGTAATTGCCGTGCAGCACCACGCCGATGTCGGTGATGCCGGCGGCGTGCAGATTGGAGAGCATGAAATCGACGACGCGGTAGCGTCCGCCGAACGGGATGGAGGCGGGCATCCGGCGTTCCGCCAGCTCGCGCAGTCCCGGTTCCTGTTCGTAGGAGAAAATGATGCCGTGCAGTCCGTTCATCGTACCGTCTCCTTTCCGTCCACGCTGCGCATGCGGTTGGCAGGCAGCACATAGTCATCCGCGACCGCCGCGCCGGGGCCGAGCACCGTGATGCCCCACTGCTCCGGCGGCACCGCCTCGGGCGGCGCGCCGACAAAAGCGTGCTCGCCGACGACGCCGTTCTCGCCGATGATGGCGTAGGAGACGCGCGCGTCCTTTTTGACGACCGCGCCGGGCATCAGGATGGAGTACTGGACGCTTGCGCCCTCCTCCACCGTGCAGCGCTCAGAGAGGACGGAGTTCTCCGCCTCGCCCTCGACCGTGCAGCCGCGCGCGACGACGCTGTGCTCCACGTGCGCGTTCTGCCCCAGATACGCCGGCGGCGCGGAGACGGAGCGGCCATAGATCGGCCAGTCCTTTTCGAGAAGATCGAGCCCGCTGCCGGTCGCGAGCATATCCATGTTCGCATCCCACAAAGAATCGAGCGTGCCGACATCCTTCCAGTAGCCGGAGAAGCGGTACGCCGCCATCTTTTCCCCGTTTTGCAGCATCTTGGGGATGATGTTTTTGCCGAAATCGTTGCTGCTCGCCTCGTCGCTCTCGTCCTCGATGAGGTACTCACGCAGCTTTTTCCACGTGAAGACATAAATGCCCATCGACGCCAAGTTGCTCTTGGGATGCGCGGGTTTTTCTTCAAATTCCGTGATCGTGTCGTTTTCGTCCACATTCATGATGCCAAAGCGCGGCGCATCCTCCCATGGCACCTCCATGACGGAGATGGTGCAATCTGCTCCCGTTTTTTTGTGGTGAGCGAGCATTTTAGCGTAATTCATCTTGTAGATGTGGTCGCCCGAGAGGATGAGCACATACTCGGGGTCGTACATGTCGACAAAGCCGATGTTCTGGAAGATGGCGTTGGCCGTGCCCTTATACCACGACGCACCGCCCGCGCTCTGATACGGCGGCAGGATGTGCACGCCGCCGTCCGCGCGGTCGAGATCCCACGGCTGGCCCGAGCCGATATAGCGGTTGAGCTCCAGCGGGCGGTACTGCGTCAGAACGCCGACGGTATCGATGCCAGCGTTGGCGCAGTTTGAGAGCGGAAAGTCAATGATGCGGAACTTGCCGCCAAACGGCACGGCGGGCTTCGCCATATTCTCCGTGAGCACGTAGAGGCGGCTGCCCTGGCCGCCGGCAAGCAGCATGGCGATACATTCTTTCTTCACGCTTGTTCTCTCCTCCTTGTTTCGTTGCCGCCCGGTCACACCTCGGGCGGCTCGTTGGTTTTCTCCTCTTCCTGCCATTCGCCCTCGCCCGCGAAGAACACCGCGCCGAGCGGCGGGATGGTCACGCACAGCGAGCAGGGCTTGCCGTGCGAGGGGATGGACTCGGTCAAAAGCTCTCCTTCGTTGCGCCAGTCGCCCGTGCCGCCGTATGCGGGAAGGTCGGTGGTAAACACCTCGCGGTACGTCTTTTTCGGTGGCACGCCGAAGCGGTAGTCCGCGCGTCCGACGGGCGAGAAGTTGACCGCCGCGATGAGCTCGCGCCCTTTCCGGTCGCGCCGGACAAAGACGACGACGTTGTTGTGGTTGTCGTCGGCGACGAGCCACTCAAAGCCCTCCCACGAAAAGTCAATGTCCCAAAGCGGGCTCTGCGATAAGTAAAAGCGGTTGATGTCCTTGAAAAACCGCTGAGTCTGCTGATTTTCTTTATTTTCGAGCAAATACCAGTCGAGCTGAGAGGCAAAATCCCACTCGTGCCACTGGCCCAGCTCCGCGCCCATGAACGTGAGCTTCTTGCCCGGATGGGCGAGCAGGTACGCCGTGAACGCGCGCACGCCCGCGAGCTGCTGCCAGTCATCCCCCGGCATCTTGCCGCGAAGCGAGCCCTTCATGTGCACGACCTCGTCGTGCGAGATCGGCAGGACGAAATTCTCCGAAAAGGCGTACATCAGCGAGAACGTGATGTCCTTGTGGTGGAACTGGCGGAACCAGGGGTCAAGCTTCAAATAGTGGCACATGTCGTTCATCCAGCCCATGTTCCACTTGAGGTTGAAGCCGAGGCCGCCATCCTTGGCGGGCCGTGTGACGAGCGGCCACGCGGTCGACTCCTCCGCGACCATCAGCGCGTTCGGGTCGACGGAAAACGCAGTCTCGTTGAGCGCGCGCAGGAAGTCGATGGCCTCTAAATTTTCGTGCCCGCCGTTGATGTTCGGCGTCCAGCGGCCGTTTTCGCGCCCATAGTCAAGGTACAGCATCGACGCGACCGCGTCCACGCGCAGGCCGTCGAGATGGAATTCCCGCAGCCAGAATGCGGCGGAAGAGAGCAGAAAGCTCCTCACCTCGCCGCGGCCATAGTCGAACACACGCGTTCCCCAGCCCTCGTGCTCGCGCTTATTGGGGTCGGCGTATTCGTAGCAGGGCGTGCCGTCAAAGTCGATGAGGCCGTGCGCGTCCTTGCAGAAGTGCGACGGCACCCAGTCTAAAATGACGGAAATGCCCTTTTGGTGCAGGTGGTCGACAAAGTACATAAAGTCCCTGGGCGTGCCGTAGCGCGACGTTGCGGCAAAATAGCCGGTGCACTGATAGCCCCAGGAATCGTCAAGCGGATACTCGGTGACGGGCATGAGCTCGACGCAGTTGTAGCCAAGGTCCAGAACGTGATCCGCCAGCTCGCGTGCGAGCGTGCGGTAGTCGTAAAAATCGCCGTTTTCGTGCCGCCGCCATGAGCCGAGGTGGACCTCGTAAATGTTGAGCGGTGAGCGGTCGAGGGGTGCCTTTGCGCGGCTCGCGCGCCATTCGTCATCCCCCCAGCGGTAGCCGCCGAGGTCATAGAGCTTGCTGGCCGTACCGGGGCGGGTCTCGGCGTGGAAAGCGTAGGGGTCGGCCTTGAGGACCGTTTCGCCCGATTGTGCCGTCACGGCGAACTTGTAGGTATCGTAGCGCTTGAGGGACGGCACAAAACACTCCCAGAAGCCGTCCGCGTTCTTTTCCATCGGGTAGGCGTAGCCGTTCCACTCGCAGAAATCGCCTACAACGGACACATGCGCGGCGTTCGGCGCCCAGGTGCGGAAGACGTAGCCGTCTTTCCCCGACCGCCGCGTGCGGTGCGCGCCGAGATAGCGGTAGGCCTCGCTGTTCGTGCCGCCGTAAAAGGCTGCGGCGTCAAATCGTCTGCCGGTTTGTTTCATGCCTCTTGTCCTTTCTCCTCATAGAGCGTATGAGAGCGGTGCAGTACCTTATTCCTCGTCCGGTGCGCGCTGCACTGCCGCGCCGTCGAGGCCGAAATCGTCCTCCACGCTCGCCGTGTCGCGGCGGAGCATATTTTCCATCACGCGGATATCGCTGTCGATGTCCATCGCCTCGTTGCGGTACAAATCGTCGAGTTGCTTATCAAAGCCCTTGATAAGAGCGTCCATCGTCTCTTCGATACGCTCCTGCGCGCGTGAAAGATTTTCACCCTCGATGCCCGCCTCTTCAAATTTGGCGTAGCTGTCGAGCAGCTTGAGCGTGGTGGGCAGATAGTAGTTGAGGAACGTCGCGGCCTGCTGCTGCTTTTCCGGGTGCTGCTCCACCTCGCGGAAGATCTTGCCTGCGACAGTCTCAAGATGGTCGATCTTTTCACTCAGCACGGGGTCGGCGATGCGGTCGTTCGCGCTGCGAATGGCGCGCAGCGCGCCCGCGTAGCCCTCGTTCGCTTCCTTGGGTGTGACGTTTGCCTTCTTCGCCGCTTCGTTCGCATAGTCGGCAAAGGCGTTGGCGTTGCGGAAGAACATTCCGCGGCCGCTGTCTAAGTACGCGCCCGTGCCGAGCAGACCCTTTTCGACCATGTAGTCAAGGTCGCTTTCGACCTTCTTGCGGCTCTTGCCCGTCACGGCGCAGAGTTCGTCCACAGCAATGTAGCCGCGCTTGCCCATCACGGCAAGGTAGCGCGCAACACGTGCGCTGCGTCGCTTCATCCGCTGCCCGGCGACGAGCATGGCAACGCCGCCGGCAAAGAAGCCGCACATAGGGAAAAGCTCTTCCATCATGTAGGAATACCAGCCGTAGGCGATGACCTCGCCCAGCATGGTCACAAGGCTGATACCAAAGATCGCAGTGATGGCAGCGCCCACGATCGAGAGGATGCGGGAGGTCTTGTCCGAAGCCTTCGGCGCGCGGTTCATCTTCTTCGCCGTCTTTACGACGGTCTTTTCTACCTTGTTCGTACTGCGCGCCGTAACATTCGCGTTCGGACTGGTGCTCGTGCGCGTGCCGCCGCGCGAGGAATTCACCTTCTTCGGCTTGTCCGAGAGCTTGGAGATGAGCGCGATGAGGCCGATGGGCCACAGGCCGAAGGCAAACAGCGCCGCGATCAGGATCCAGCCGCCGACGTCGACATCGTTCTTTTTCTTCGTTTTTCCGCCCCCTTCGTCAAAGCGGAACGAACCGGTCTCGGGATCGTATTCAAAATCCTTGCTCATTTACCTGTTCTCCTTTTTCTTGCCCGCTCTCGCGGCGCGCTCGCGCTCAAAGTCGACGATCTTCGTCTTTTTACCTGTCTTTTCGTTCAGCACATAGAGCGTATTGAGCTGGGATTTTAGGTTTGCCTTCACCGAGTCGATGTAGTCGCGGCGCAGCTGCGCCTGCTCCTCCTTCTCCTCGTCGGTCAAGCCTTCGGCTTTGGCCTTGTGCGCCAGCGCGTTGATGCGCGCGATCTTTTCATCCATCGTCATTGTTTGATTCTCCTTACAGGTATCGGCGCAGAAGCAGCGCCGTTCTTCCTTTTTTACTCAGGCCGCCGACCTCGGCGACCTCAAACTTGCCGAGGCCGCGGGCTGAGATCACATCCCCCTGCGCAACGGGCGCGTCGCTTTTAAGCGTTTCGCGGTGGTTGAGCTGCACGCGGCCCGAGGAAATAAGCTCCTGCGCCTTGCCGCGGCTCATCGAAAAGCCGCTTGCCGCCACGGCGTCGAGCCGCAGCGTCGAGACTGTGTCGCGAATTTCCTTGACCTTGAGCTCCGGGACATTGAGTTCGGAAAGTCCGATCTCGCTGACCGAGAGCTTTACCCGCCCCGCGCTCGTCACGCTTTGCAGCAGATACGGCGCGATATCGCGCGAGACGATCAAATCACACGAGCCCTCCGACACCAAAATGTCGCCAAGCTTTTCGCGCGTGACGCCCTGCGCCATCAGCGAACCCAGAAAGTCGCGGTGCGTCAGCGTATCTTCCTTGCGATACGTGCAGCGCAGCGCCGTCATGTACTCGCTCTCATCCGCTTCCTCCTGCCAATCGGGCAGAAAGAGGAGCATTCTCCGCTCCGCGCGCTCAAATCCACCGCAGAAGGCGCAGCCGTCGTGAATGGCGGCGGCGTGCAGTAGGTCCTGCGCGCTGCGCTGCTCGGCGGGGCTCAGAAAGTCCGTCGCCGACGGGATATTGCGGTTTCTGCTCTGCTCACACTTGTCCAGAATGTGCGCCAGCAGCACGCGCTCGTCGCCATTGCGCGCGGCGCGATCCAAAAGCTGCCGTCTGTCCATCATGCTTTCCCATTCTGCGTACGCCAGAGGGACGCATACTCGCCGTTTTGCGCGAGCAGCACCTCGTGGCTGCCCTGCTCGGCGATGCGGCCGTCCTCGATGACGAGGATGCGGTCTGCCGAGCGGATGGTCGAGAGCCGGTGCGCGATCACAAGCGTCGTGCGCCCGCGCGCGAGCTCGTCGAAGGCGTGCTGAATTTTGACCTCCGTCACGCTGTCGAGCGCGCTCGTCGCCTCGTCCAGAATGAGGATGGATGGGTTTTTGAGGAAGATGCGCGCGATGGACACGCGCTGCTTCTGTCCGCCGGAGAGCATCGTGCCGCGCTCGCCGACATAGGTGTCGAAGCCGTGCGGCATGGCCATGATATCGTCGTAAATCTCCGCGCGCTTCGCCGCTTCGACGATCTCCTCGTCCGTCGCGTCAGGGCGGCCATAGCGGATATTCTCGCGCACCGTGTCGGCAAAGAGGAACACATCCTGCTGCACGATGCCGATGGCGCGGTGAAGGGACGACTGCGTAAGAGAGCGCACGTCCTCCCCGTCGATGCGGATCGCGCCCTCGCTCACCTCGTAAAAGCGCGGGATGAGCTGGCAGAGCGTCGACTTGCCTCCGCCGGAGGGGCCGACGATGGCGAGCATCTCGCCAGGCCTTATATGCACGCTCACGTCGTGGAGCACGCCTTCATTCTCCTCGCCCTCGTAAGAAAATCTCACATGGTCGACGTCGATCTCGCCGCGGCAGTGTTCGAGTTCCTTCGCGTCCGGTGCGTCCTTGAGCGCGGGCTCGACGCGCATGAGCGCCGTGAAGCGCTCAAGACCTGCAAAGCCACGAGCAAAAATCTCAGAGAAATTCGCGAGCTTTCGCACGGGGTTGATGAACGTTGCGATGTAAAGGGAAAACGTGATGAGGTCAATGTAGTTCATCTCGCCGCGCATGATGAGATAGCCGCCCACCGTGATGACGGCGGCAGAGAGCAGCGTCATAAAAAATTCCATCGTCGCGTTGAACACACCCATCTCGTGGTGGAATTTGCGCTTGGAGACCTTGAATTCCTCGTTCGCCGCGTTGAATTTGTCGATCTCCTCTTCCTCGTTGGCAAAGGCGCGCGCCGTGCGGATGCCGGAAAGCGACGACTCGATGCCGACGTTGATGGCGGCAGTCTTCTGCTTCTCGCCGCGTGAGGCGGCGGTCATCCTGCTGCGGCGCGACATGATGACCGCGATGAACACCGGCAGGATGCACGCCACGACCAGCGCGAGCCGCCACTCGATGGAAAACAGGATGGCGAGCGCGCCGACGATCGTCAGCGTCGAAATGAGCAGGTCCTCGGGGCCGTGGTGGGCGAGCTCCGTGATCTCGAAGAGATCGCTCGTCAGCCTGCTCATGAGCTGGCCCGTGCGGTTGTGGTCAAAGAAGCTGACGTCCAGCTCCTGCACGTGCGTGAAAAGGTCGCGGCGGATGTCCGCCTCCACCAGAATGCCGAATGTGTGTCCCCAGTAGGAAATGACATAGTATAAAAGCGCGCGCACAATGAACGCCGCCATCATCACGCCCATCACGATAAAAAACGTGCGGTACTGCTGATTCGGCAAAAGGTCGTACATCGACTTGCGCGTCACGAGCGGAAAGGCGAGATCGATGAGCGCAACGACCGTCGCGCAGACAAGGTCCAGGATGAACAGGCCGCGGTGCGGCTTGAAGTAGGTGAAGAGAATGGAAAGCGGCTTTTTCTGCTGAAATTCACGGGTCGTCATATGGTCGATAGCTCCTGCAAATACTTTTTCAAGGTAATTGTAGCACAGGCTGGCAGTGCTTGCAAGGAAAGCCGCCCCTTTTTGCGCAAAAAAAGAACGGCCCCCGGCCGTTCTTTTTCTCTTTACTTGATGCGCACCGTGATGGTCAGCACCGCGCCGCCAACGGTGGCCGTCACGGTCGTGGTACCCACCTTGGCAGGCGCGATCAAGCCGTCCGCCGAGATGGACAGGACGCTCGCGTCCGCCACCGCCCAGGTCGCGGCCGCGTCCGTGCCGGAAACGCTCAGGCGGATGGTCTCGCTCGGCTTGATCGTGCAGTCAAAGTTGCCGTTTCCGTCCTTGGGCAGCGTCGTGCCGACGTTCGTCTTGATGCTCAGGGCCGAGGCATCCACCGTCGGGGTGGACGGGGTTGTCGTGGTGCCGGGATTGGTGGCAGTTGTGTCGCTGCCGTTTGCGGGATCATTTGCGTTCGGCTCATCACCGGTGTTCGGGTCAGTGGTGTCGCCCTTGTTCGCGTTCGGATCGTCCGTGTTCGTATTGCTGTCGTCGGGCGTATTGACATCGTCCTGCACGCCGGGGGTATTGCCGTCGTCGGCGGGCGTGATCTTTGCGACGATCTTGTCACCAAAGAGCGACCAGCTCAGAAGCAGCAGCACGACGACGAGCACCGCCGCCATCGCACCGCGGACGGACTGCGTCTGCTTTTTATCCGAAACGCGCCGGCCGCCGCTCTGTTTGCTGGAGTTGTACTTGATCTTGCGGGGATGGTCTCCCTCCTCGCAGAACGGGCATCTGCGATAGCTGGGGGAATATTCTTCGCCGCAGCGCGGGCACTTGAGAAGATCCATGCCGACGCTCCTTTCTTTTGTCAAAATAGAGTCTCTGCGCGCGAGCACACACGGTGCCGCGTTCCTTTACATAATACTTGCTTTTTTGCTTCGCGTCAACCGCTCACGCACAAATTTTTGCCGCATTCCGCCGCGCGGCCTTGCTTTTTCGCCAAAGTCTTCCTATAATCGACTTAACAACAAACGATTCATGGAGGGTCTGGCGATGAACACCATCTTCATTGGCATTGCGGGCGGTACCGGCTCGGGCAAGACGACGCTCACCGAGCATCTGAAGCAGCACTTCGGCGATGATATCAGCGTCGTACACCACGACAGCTATTATAAATATCAGGACAGGCCCTTTGAAGAGCGCTGCAAACAGAACTACGACCACCCCGACGCTTTCGAGACCGATCTGATGGTCGAGCAGCTCAAGGAGCTCAAGGCGGGCAAGGCCATCCGCTGCCCCGTCTACTCCTACGCCGACCACCAGCGCACGAATGAGACCGAGCTCATCCGGCCGAGCAAGGTCGTCATCGTCGAGGGCATCCTCATTTTCCAGGACCCGCGGCTGCGCGAAATGCTTGACATCAAAATTTTTGTCGAGACCGACGCCGACGTGCGCATTCTGCGCCGCGCGCTGCGCGACGTGCGCGACCGCGGTCGCACGCTCGAGAGCGTCATCACGCAGTACTTGACGACCGTCAAGCCCATGCACGAGCAGTTCGTCGAGCCGAGCCGCAAGTACGCCGACATCATCGTCCTCGAAGGCGGCCACAACTTAGTCGCCCTCGACATGATCATGCAGCGCATCGCCAGCCATATCGCCTCAACCGACTAACGCAGACACGAAAAAGCGTCGCAGACTTTGTGCCGCGCACGGCACGAAAGAATTTTAATCATAAATCGCCGCGGCAGAAGGTGAATTGCCGCAAGGCGCCAAGAGAAGCCGCCCTGGAGCGTGCGCGCCAAAAACACTTCTCGCTCCGCACGTGTCGCAGCCGCCTTTCGGGCGGCAAGGCACAAAGCGGAACGCATCTTTCTCAAAAAAGAGGGACGCAGCTTTCAGCTGCTTCCCTCTTTTTTAAATATCTTACACTCCCGCGAAGTGGAACACGACGCCGATCACCGCGGAGACTCCGATAAAGACGATCGGGTGCAGGTCCTTGGTCTTTTTGATGTAGCGCGTGAAGACGAGCAGCACCAGCGCAAGGATGATGCCGCGCCAGCTGATCGCGCCGTCCCACGAGAATTTCATCAGGATGGAATCCTCCTGCGACGCGCTCGTGATCCCGGCGATCACCTGGAGCATCACGCCCGCGCAGGCCGCGCCGATCAGGCCGGTGGAGGCGGGACGAAGGCCGTAGAACGCGTTGGCGACATGCTGGCTGTCGCGGAATTTGGCGAGCATCGCCGCAACGATCAAAATGACGATGATCGACGGCGTCACCTCGCCGATGGTGGCGACGATCGCGCCCGGCACGCCGCCGACCGTATAGCCGACATAGGTCGCCATGTTGATGCCGACAGGACCCGGCGTCGATTCCGACACAGCCAGCATGTTCATCAGGTCCGTCTGCGAAAACCAGCCCGTGGTCGCCCCAATATCCTTAAGGAATGGCAGCGTCGCCATGCCGCCGCCGATGGCAAACAGGCCCGTTTTGAAAAATTCCCAGTATAAGCGAAGATACAAGGTCATTTTGCCGCCCTCCCCTCAAGATTTTTCAGCACGATGCCGGACAGCGCCGAGAGCAGCACGAACCACACCGGCGAAACGCTCAGCAGCATATTCCCCAGCAGCACGATAACAAAGATGACCGCCGTGCGCTTATCCACGACCGACTTTTTCAGCAGCTTGAGCACAGCGTTCAGGATGAGCACGCATACACACACCTGAATGCCTGCAAAGGCGTTCTGCACCCAGGCAAGGTGGGCAAAGTTCGTAATGAGTCCCGCCAGGATCGTGATAATGACGAGCGAGGGGAATACCACGCCGAGCGTCGCGGTGATGCCGCCCATCGCGCCTTTTCTCTTCTGCCCGACAAATGTCGCCGTGTTGACGGCGATGATGCCCGGTGTGCACTGACCGATGGCAAAATAGTCCACCAGCTCTTCTTCCGTTGCCCAATGCTTATTCTGCACCACCTCGCGCTCGAGGATCGGCAGCATCGCCATACCTCCGCCAAAGGTCATCACGCCGATCTTGGCAAAGGTGAGAAACAGCTCCAAAAGTTCCTTCAAAATACTTTCTCCTTACTCCACATATCCGTAAAGGCCGCGCACGGACACCTCACCCGTGCGGACGGTCTCGACCGTCCCGTTTTCGCGGCGCACGATGAGGCCAAACTCCTCGTCCACGTCAAGCGCTGTGACTTTCTCCTTCGTATCCTGCCACAAAAGCTGCACCTCGCGCCCGATGGTCACGCAGCGGTGGCGGTATTCGTCGAGATACCCGCTCGTCTCTCCGGATCTGAGCGCCGTATAAAGCGCATCGAGCTCCTCGATCATCGCCGCGGACAGCTCCGCGCGCGAAATGAGCCTGCCCGTCTCGCGCAGGATGGACGTTGCGATCTTCGAGACCTCGCCGACGAAGTCCTCCTCGCGCTGGCTGACGTTGAAGCCGATGCCCGCCACGACGTACTGGAGCTCGCCGGTCTCACCCTCGACGCTCAGCTCGGTCAAAATGCCGCAGAGCTTTCTGCCGTTCAGGATGAGATCGTTTGTCCACTTGATCTGCGAGTGCGTCCCCGCCACGCGGTCGACCGCGCGGCTCATCGCAACGGCGATGAGACCCGTGAGCGGCATCAGCTGCGACGGCGCAAGCTTCGGACGCAGCAAGATCGACAGGTAAACGCCCTTGCCCGCCGCGCTCTGAAAGCTGC
>ENA-OOZG01002531-OOZG01002531.1-human-gut-metagenome-genome-assembly--contig:-NODE-2531-length-11309-cov-2.131420_pt1 | contig 11309 bp, 9 predicted proteins | sample MGYA00241706_ERZ501384 | MGnify/ENA primary metagenome ERZ501384 (study PRJEB25962, sample SAMEA2042742) | human gut metagenome | biome: human gut; feature: human-associated habitat; material: faeces... | reverse complement strand
GTAGAGCACTTGACTTTTAATCAAGTTGTCCGGGGTTCGAATCCCCGCACGCTCATGGAATGAGAGTGAAGTAGTATATAAGTACTACTTCTTTTTTTATTTAAAGAACTTGCCACCTACATGACCTGCCACTAGCAGCTCATTACGGATGCTTTGGCAACCGGTAGTTTTTCTCGCATACTTTGTTATTGAAATATATTGACATATTTTATTGAAGTGATTATATTATAATTAATAAGAGGGAGTAATCGGCATCTATATATTTCATAAAAGGGATATAAGAATGGAAGATATAGATGTTTACGATGACGTCAGTACGATGGCAAAAGAGCTATCCGTATCGTAATGAAATGATGAGACTTTTATTGCATAGTTTTTATGCAATAAAAGTCTCTTTTTTTATACCAAAGCAAAAGCATGTAATACAAGTTGACGGTGGCAGATTCTAGGTATACTTTCGATATATCAAAAATTAAAAAGGGTTATTGGCCAAAGAAAGAAAGGAGAACAAATATGCTGACAACAAAACAAGCAAGGGAGAATCAGGAAAAATATGGTTTCAATGAACTGGTAGAAGGGAAAAAGAAAAGTACCATGCAGATATTTCTGGAACAGTTTAAAGATTTTCTTGTTATCATATTGATCATATCTGCAGTGATTTCCGGTATCTTAGGAGATGCAGAAAGTGCGATTGTTATTTTTGTAGTAATTACGATGAATGCAATACTTGGAACGGTGCAGACCGTAAAGGCAGAACAATCGCTTAACAGTTTAAAACAGTTATCTGCTCCGGAAGCGAAAGTAGCAAGAGATGGAAATATTATTCAGATTCCGTCGAGAGAGGTGACGATTGGCGATGAAGTAATACTGGAGGCAGGGGATTGTATACCTGCAGATGGAAAACTTATAGAATGTGCAAGTCTGAAGGTAGATGAAAGTGCACTGACGGGAGAAAGCATAGCAGTTGAAAAGAATCTGGATGAAGTCGCAGTCGGAACAGCACTTGGCGATCAGACGAACAAAGTATTCTCCGGAAGTTTTGTTACGTATGGAAGAGGAAGATACGAAGTGACTGCAATCGGCATGAATACAGAAGTAGGAAAGATTGCAGATCTTATGAAGAATACATCAGAAAAGCGCACACCACTGCAGGTGAATCTTGATGACTTCGGAAAAAAATTGTCGATATTAATTCTTGTATTTTCAGGCATAATATTTGGGGTAAATGTATTTCAGGGAGAATCTGTTGGTTCAGCGTTTATGTTTGCTGTTGCGCTGGCAGTTGCAGCGATACCGGAAGCTCTTAGTTCGATTGTGACGATTGTATTATCTTTTGGAACACAGAAGATGGCAAAAGAACATGCAATTATACGAAAACTGCAGGCGGTAGAAGGTCTTGGCAGTGTATCGATTGTCTGTTCGGATAAAACGGGGACACTGACGCAGAATAAGATGACGGTAGAGGATTATTATGTAAATGAAAAGAGAATACCGGCCGGAAAAATTAATCTGAAAAATGAAAATGAAAAACTGCTTTTGAGATTCAGTATCCTGTGTAATGATTCAACGAATACAGACGGACAGGAGATTGGTGATCCTACGGAAACGGCACTTATTAATCTCGGAAGTAATCTGGGAATCGAGATTATGCAGGTAAGGGAACGATATCCGAGATTGTCTGAGGTTCCATTTGACAGTGAGCGGAAATTGATGTCGACAGCTCATAGAATTCAGGATGATAAGATGTTAACGGCTGATCATATAATGATCGTAAAAGGTGCTGTAGATGTATTACTGGATCGTATGGACAGAATCAGAGTTGGAAATACTGTAAGAAAGATGACAGATTCTGACTGTAAGAATATTTCCATGCAGAATATGCAGTTTTCCAGAGAAGGGTTAAGAGTTCTTGCATTTGCATATAAACATCTGGAAGAGGAAAAAGAAATCGGTACAGAGGATGAAGAGCATCTGATATTTATCGGAATGATCGCAATGATGGATCCGCCGAGAGAAGAGTCGCAGGTTGCGGTAGCAGAGTGCCTGAATGCCGGAATCCGGCCGATTATGATTACGGGAGATCATAAAGTCACGGCTGCGGCAATTGCAAAGAGGATTGGAATATTAAAGGATGAGTCAGAAGCCTGTGAAGGTGCTGATATTGAAAATATGTCAGATGAAGATTTAAAAGACTTTGTAGAGGGAATCTCGGTCTACGCAAGAGTCTCTCCGGAGCATAAGATCAGGATTGTCCGTGCGTGGCAGGAAAAGGAAAATATTGTGGCAATGACAGGAGATGGTGTGAATGATGCGCCGGCTTTAAAACAGGCGGATATCGGTGTTGCAATGGGTGTGACCGGAAGCGAAGTTGCTAAGGATGCGGCGGCGATGGTTCTGACAGATGATAATTTTGCAACGATCGTGAAGGCAGTGGAAAATGGAAGAAATCTGTATCAGCATATTAAAAATGCAATTCAATTTCTATTATCCGGAAATTTCGGAGCAATTCTTGCGGTACTGTATGCAGCAACGGCCGGATTACCGGTGCCTTTTGCCCCGGTACATCTGTTGTTTATTAATCTTTTGACAGACAGCCTGCCGGCAATTGCGCTGGGTATGGAACCGCATTCTAAAGCGGTTATGGATCAGAAACCGAGACCTGTGAATGAGTCAATACTTACGAAAGCATATCTGGTGAATATCGGAACCGAAGGTCTGTGCATCGGGATTATGACAATGGCAGCATTCTTGATCGGATACAGAGGACAGGATGCAGTTCTGGCAAGTACGATGGCGTTTGGAACATTGTGTATGAGCCGTCTGGTACATGGATTTAACTGCAAAGACGATAAGCCGGTAATATTCTCAAAGAGATTCTTTAATAATAAATATCTGATCGGAGCATTTGTCTTAGGTACTGTTCTGATCACGGGTGTTCTTACAATTCCGGGATTACATGCCATGTTTAAGGTTGTTACGTTAAATATGACGCAGCTGATGACAGTATATGGTCTTGCATTTCTGAATCTTCCTGTGATTCAGGGATTGAAGTATTTGAAGGGAAAGACAAAATGGAATTAAAACAAGAGACAGTGAAGCAGATCAGGGGATTGATCATATTTACGGCAGTACTGATTGTCTGTCTGTGGAAATTTGATGTTGTGATAAGTGCGTTTCAATTTGTATTAAATATAGTATATCCGTTTTTGCTTGGCGGTGCGATTGCATTTGCCTTAAGTGTACCGATGAACTTTGTAGAACGGAAATTATTTACAGAGAGAAAAATTTCTGAAAAATATAAAAGAAAATATGCCAGGGGAATCAGTCTGATGCTTGTAATTGCCGGTGTAACCGGAATTCTGGCAATGATAATATTCGGGCTGCTTCCGCAATTGGCAGGAACATTTGCCAATCTGGGAAAGAGTATTCAGGAGTTTATCCCGCAGGTGCAGGGGTGGGCAGATCACTGGTTCCATAATAATAAAGAAATTATGAATGTCGTGAACAACCTGGAATTTGACTGGAATAAAATTATGGAAGCGGCGGCAGGCTTTCTGAAAAACGGAGCGGGAAGTGTGCTGGAGACTACCATTAATACGGCAAAAAATATTATTGGTGCAGTGGGAACGTTTTTTATTGCATTTGTATTCGCAGTTTATATTTTGCTGCAGAAAGAGAAACTGGGAAGACAGGCGAAAAAAGTATTGTTTGCGTTTGTCAGGAAGGGGAGAGCAGAAGCTGTATTGGAAGTGCTGGCTCTGACGTATAAGACATTTTCCGGTTTTTTGACGGGACAGTGCGTGGAGGCTTTGATCCTTGGAGCAATGTTTGTAATCACGATGACACTGTTTAGACTGCCATATGCACTGTTGACCGGAATTGTGATTGCATTTACGGCATTGGTACCGGTTTTTGGAGCATTTATCGGATGTGCGGTCGGGGCGTTTCTGATCTTTATGGTGAGTCCGTTTAAGGCGTTGATGTTCATTGTGTTGTTTCTGGTACTTCAGCAGATTGAGGGGAATCTGATTTATCCACATGTAGTGGGAAATTCGGTTGGACTTCCGTCAATCTGGGTGCTGGCAGCAGTGAGTGTTGGCGGAAGTCTGATGGGAATTGTCGGAATGCTGATATTTATTCCGTTGATGTCGGTGGTATATGCACTGTTCCGTGAAGTTGTCTACATTAAATTACGACAAAAGAATATTTATCCACAGGATATTTTATAAATGGGGATAACTTTGTGAATGTGATCATTTATTGTGGATGAAGAGGATATCAGTTTTGAAAACGTGATCGTTCTTTCAATTTACAGTAGATGACAGCAATGGCGGTACTGATCAGGGTTGATACAATACCGGCTCCGATAATAGAAGCAGGATTAACGCTTCCATACTGACTCCGATAAGCAATAACATTGATCGGAATAAGCTGAAGAGATGAAATGTTGATGATCAGGAATGTACACATTTCATTACTTGCTGTTCCGGCAGGGCGGGAGATACCGGGAGCCAGATGTTTGCGGCGCTGTTCTTCTAATTTCGATAATTCTTCCATTGCTTTTAATCCCAGAGGTGTTGCACCCCAGCCAAGCCCTAAAAAATTTGCAATGACATTAGCGGAAATATATTCCATTGCCGGATGTTCTTTTGGTATTTTGGGAAATAAAAAATGCAAAAGCGGCTGCATTTTCTCTGTCATCTTATCGATTAATCCGGAACTTCTCGCAATCTGCATGATTCCCATCCACATCGCTACAATTCCGGACATCGTAATACAAAGTGCAACCGCTTCTTTAGCACAGGACAACGCTGCATCCGTTACTTCCGAAAGCCTTCCTGTCACTGCGCCATACAAAATGCCGATGAGCATCATAGCTCCCCATAAAAGATTCAGCATACTTTTATCCTGTTTTGGCTCTTCTTTTTATTCTATACAAAAAAGAATCGGAATATTACTCGTCAGAATCATCATACTCATCAGAACCGCTATTATCATCTTCCGAATCATCATAGCTTTCAGCAGAATCGCTATTATCATTTTCCGAATCAGATTCTTCTGTATTTTCATTAGAAAGTCCCTGACTTCTTTGGGTTATCTTATTTAAGATTTCCGTTTCTTTCTCTCCCGCTGCCGGTGTCGGCTGATAATTATTATAGTCCTCTACCGAAGAAATACTGCATGGAATGATATTTGTCACATTATCTTCCTGCAGTTTTCCACCTTTTAGAGTAAAAGTCTGCTGGAAAATCATGGTATCCATATCAGACGGATACATATTTCCACCGAAGCAGAAATTGCCAAGACTGTATACAATATTTTTTCCTTTATACTGTTCAATTCCCTGAAGTACATGTGGATGATGTCCAAGCACCAAGTCTGCTCCTGCATCAATTGCAGCATGCGCAAGTTCTACCTGCACATCATTTGGATACTCTGCTTTTTCCTCTCCCCAATGAAAACTCGCAATGATAACCTGTGCGCCCTCATCCTTCAAATCCTGAATATTTTTCTCCATGGAATCTTTCACGCCCAGACCATCTGCCAACACGTAAGTACCAACCAAACCGACTTTGATGCCTTTTACTTTCTTGATTGCTACCCTGTCATAACCAAAATTTGTAATTCCGGCTTCATCAAGTGCATCCATCGTATCGTTATAGCTCTGCTCTCCATAATCTTTGCTGTGATTATTTGCAAGATTGGCAGCCTCCACAAAGCCATCTGTCAAAATTTCCGCATAGCTTTTATCTGCTTTAAATGCAAATTGTTTATCCTCACGGGTTGTACTGTCTGTCAGCGTACCCTCAAAGTTTACAATTGTTAAATCATCTTCTTCAAAAACAGATTTTACATTTTCAAAGAAATAATTAAAATCTCCAACCTCATCATATTTTGCCGGCATACTGCCCTCATAAGCAAAATTTTCATCCGTTCCAAATGTACAGTCTCCCACTGCACTAATGGTAAAACTTACCGTTTTATTTTTTCGTTTTGTTGTTTTTTCCATTTCTTCTGAAATGGCTGTCTCCTCTTTTTGCTTCTTTCCTCCGGTCAAAAGTTTTTTACATCCTACCAGAAGCAGTGTAAAAATCAATAAAACCACTAATACAATATCTGCCAGAATAATTGTTCTTGCTTTTTTATCCTCCGGCAGCTTTTCCTTAAACAACTCATATTTTTTCTTTAATTCCAGTTTCTTTAAGGCTTCTTTTGCTCTTTTAAGCCATTCTTTTGCCTTTTCGAACCATATTTTTGCCTTTTTGCTTAAGTCTTTTTTATCCATCTGCTTCACTTTTATTCCTTTTTCAGCAGTGCCTGATATACATCACGTTTGCTGATTCCTCTGTCTTTTGCCACCTTTTTCATTGCTTCTTTTTTGTCGATTCCCTGTTCCATGTAATGTTCCAAATGTTCCTCTAACGGCATCTCTTCCCATTTTTTCTGGGCTTCTTCTTCCATTTCTTTTCGGCTCTTTCCTTCGATTACAAGTACACACTCCCCTTTTGGTTCATGTTCTCCATACCACTTAAGGGCTTCTGAAATGGTTGTCACAAATGCTGTCTCATGTTTCTTTGTCAGTTCCCGACACACGGTAAGCCTTCTCTCTCCAAGGATTTCAAATAATTCTTCCAAGGTTCGAAGCAGACGATGTGGTGCTTCATACATTATCATGGTTCGAGTCTCTGTTTTTAACTCTTCCAATATTTTCTTTTTTTCTTTTTTATCCGACGGTAAAAACGCTTCAAACGCAAAGCGCCGTGTAGAAAGTCCGGATAAAGTCAATGCTGTAATGCAGGCTGCCGGTCCCGGAAGGGATGTTACTTCAATTCCTGCCTCATAACACATCGCAACCAGTTCTTCTCCCGGGTCGGAAATCCCAGGCGTTCCGGCATCCGTAACCAGCGCAATATTTTTTCCTTCTAATAACTGTTCTACCAGATAATGCCCTTTATCAATCTTATTGTATTCATGATAACTGGTCATTGGTGTTTTGATTTCAAAATGGTTTAAAAGCTTAATGCTGTTTCTGGTGTCTTCCGCCGCAATTAAATCCACTTCTTTTAATGTGCGCACCACACGAAACGTCATATCTTCCAGGTTACCTATCGGAGTTGCGCACAAATATAATTTTCCACTCATAATTTTTCCTCATGATTTCTTCCGTAGATATCAAGAATTTCATCGGTATAAACACCCGTTTTTTCATACACAATCAATGGGCGTTCCACTTCAATCCGTGATTTTCCTCCACGCAGTCCTTCAATTAAGACCAGATTTGGCTCTTTGTCTGCATAAGGCTGTACCAGACGCATCCTCTTTGGCTCAATTTTATATTTTACCATAACCGACATAATTTCAGCCAGACGAAATGGTCGGTGTACCATATAAAATCTTCCCTTTGGCACAAGCACCTTCGCTGCCTGAGCTATGATATCATCCAGTGTACACAACGTTTCATGCCTTGCAATCGTCTTTGCACTGTTTTCTCCGGTTAGTCCATGACTTCCAATCATGTACGGAGGGTTTGTCGTTACGACATCAAAAGAAGCGCCGCCAAACACTGCACCTGCTTCTTTGATATCTCCGGTTATGATATCAATATCCTGTTCCAGTTTATTATATGCGACACTTCTTCTTGCCAGCTCTGCACTTTCTTCTTGGATTTCCAGTCCTGTAAAATATCCTTTCGGATATCTTGCTTTCATTAAAATAGGGACGATTCCTGTGCCCGTCCCCATATCAAGTACCCTCTCACCCGGCTTGGCTTTTGCAAACCAGGCAAGAAGGACAGCGTCTATCCCAAAGCAGAACTGTTTCGGATTCTGAAAGAGCATATAGCCATTTTGAAGGTCATCAAGACGTTCATTCTTGTCTTTCATTTATTTCTTCTCCAGTTCTTTTAAAGCTCTCATTTCCTCATCGCTGAGGCGGAATTTTTCTTTTTTCTGACGCGGTCTGAATTTTAAGTCTTCCACCGGATATTCCCGAATTTCTTTTTCGCCATCCACATCAACAACAACTTTTACCAGCTGTCTTAACACGCTGACACTGTGCACCTCTCCTCTTAAACCATCTGCGGTTGTCACTCTGTCACCGATTCCCGGAAGTTTACGATTTAATTCTTCGTAAGTTTCTTCCTCATTTTTCAGACAACACATCAATCGTCCACATACACCGGAAATTTTCGACGGATTCAACGACAGATTCTGTTCCTTTGCCATCTTAATGGATACCGGTGCAAACTCAGAAAGATAAGTGTGACAGCACAGCGGACGTCCACAGATTCCGATTCCACCTAAAATTTTTGTCTCATCACGCACACCAATCTGGCGCAGTTCAATTCTTGTCTTAAAGATAGCTGCCAAATCTTTTACCAACTCACGGAAATCAATTCTTCCATCAGCGGTAAAATAAAATAACACTTTATTATTATCAAAGGTATACTCGACATCAATTAGTTTCATCTCGAGTCCGTGCTCTCTGATTTTCTTTAAACAAATCTGATACGCCTCTTTTTCACGCTTCCGGTTTGCCTCTTCTTTTTTGTCATCCTGTGGAGTCGCAATTCTGATTACTTCTTTTAAAGGCTGTACCACCTTTTCATCTTCCACATCTCTCGGAGCAAGCACGACATGCCCGTATTCCACTCCTCTCGCTGTCTCCACGATTACGTGGTCTCCAACACAAATATCAAAATCCTTCGGTGAAAAATAATAAATCTTTCCCACGTTACGGAATCTGACTCCTATTACTCTTGTCATTTATTAGTTCTCCCTGATTGTCAGGAACAATAGTTCCATCGTTAAGTCAAAATTAACATTCGCCTGCAGACGCGCTTTTGCAGTCTCAATCGCCTTGATAATATTCTCAAGACCCTCATAAGAGCTCTTATCTGCTCTCTCTTTGATAAAATTGTATTCATCTTTAAAAACCAGACTGTCCATTTCTTTGGTGGCCTTAAATAACAACACATCTCGAAACCATACTAAAAACAAATCCAGATACTCATAAATCGTATGTTTCTGTTCAGAAAGGTTTTTCAGTGCATCTACCATTTCATAAACTTCCATATCGCTTCCACGACGTAAGATACGGAAAGCCGCATCCATCATTTCTGTAAAATCTTCTGCAGTTGCAATCTGTTTTGCTTTTCCTACATTTCCCTGTGCAAATGCCACACTGACATCTGCCTGATAATCCGGTACATGCAGTTCTTCCATCAGATACTTACGAATGACTTCATCGCGCACCGGTTTAAAATTCAATGTCACACATCTTGAAGTAATCGTCGGCAAAAGTCCGGTATTATTGTTTGCCAAAAGCAGAATCACAGCATAAGCCGGCGGTTCTTCAATTGTCTTTAACAGGGCATTTTGAGCCTGTATCGTCATCTTCTCCGCTTCATCTACGATATAAATTTTATAAGGACCGGTATACGGTTTGATTTCCACATCCGAAACCAGTTGTTCGCGGATTTCTTCGATACCAATCGAAGTCGGCTTTACATGCTCCACATAGATAATGTCCGGATGATTCCGGCTCATTGCTTTTCTACAGGAACTGCAATGCATACACGGCTCTTTTTTATGTTCCTCGCATTGCAATGTCATGGCAAATAATTTTGCCAGAAGTTTTTTACCGCTTCCTTTTTCTCCTGCAAAAATATAAGAATGTGAAACCTGTTCCTTCTCAACTGCATTCTGCAAATGACGGATTACCTCTTCGTGTCCCAATACTTTTTCAACTTCCTGCATTGCAATCACCCACCTTGTCCTAATAATGTCTTGTATGTTTCAAAATGATAACGTGATACCATAACATGATACCATTTCGAATATGTTCTCATTATACCACACGATTGAAATGCACTCAATAATTCCTTCTCTAACATTTCTATTAAGATTCTATTAAGCGTTTTTTGATATATGCTGTTATTTCACTCAGACACGTCTCTAAATTTTTATTAAAAAATCGTTTTTCAATTCCTGCCTGCTCTAATTTTTCTTCCGAGAAATCCTCCGCATCGGCAAGAAAACGACGACAAAGTTCCTCATAATGTGGTTCTTTCTGGGTTTCCTCTCTTGCAATGGCTCGTTTTAGACGCTCCCCATCTTCCACCTCCACATAAATCGGACACAGCGCTGCTGCTCCATAATATGCTTTCAGATTCTGATAGGATTCAAGCGTTCCAATGGCAAGATAACTGGTTTTTCTTAAATCAACCGAACCGTCATCTGCTGTAAAATAAGTCCACGGTCCGTAAACTGTCTGATAGGTTCTTGCTTCAATCACTTTTTCTGCTTTATCAAATTCAAAATACTTTGCCTCATCTACAAAGTGGTATTCCTGTCCTTCTTTTTCTCCGTCACGAATCGGACGAGTGGTATAAAGCACCAGTCTTCCAAGCTTTAAATTCTCTGATTCCTGAAGCTTTCGATAGATGGTGTCTTTTCCGGAAGAACTTTTTCCCATGATATAAAATATTTTTCCCATAATTCACCTTTTTTGCACACGAATCTTCTGTGCATGATAATCAATCAATCCCTGTACTTCAAGCCCCTGCATTTTCCAGCTCTCTATTTTTTCAATCAGCTCTTTTGTTACCCTTTCTCCCGGCACAATACACGGAATCCCCGGTGGATAAAGATACGCAAACTCTGTACTCACTCTTTCCTCTGCTTCTTTTAAATTCACTTCTTCCCAGTCTGCATCCATTGCCTCTGCAACGCTACAAACTGCATTTTCGTCTGTAAACTCAATTTTTGTCTGCGCTTTCTCCTTTATTTGACTTTCCGTCTCAGAATCAAGTACCGAATCAATTTCCAAAAGTGCACCTGCAAGCCGTGCAAATCCTTCTTCACTGTCCATCACGCTTGAAAGTGCAAGCACATAAGACGGAGCGGTCATTTCCATTTCTAACTGATATTTATCGAGCAGTTTTTCCCGAAGCACCTCTCCATCAATAGAAGTCCCCTTTGTTGAAATAATAATTTTAGAACAATCCATATCATAGACGCCATTTTTCCCGACTACTTCATCCGGTTTGACCAGATGCAGATGCTTCAAATCAGAAAGCTTTCTGCGGCACTCCTTTAATCGTACCGTGTATTCTTTAAATAACACTTCCGAAGAAGACTCCAGCAGTCGGATACAGGCATCCATACTGCTCATAAAAACATAAGACGGGCTACTGCTCTGATAAATTGAAAGAAACCGCTTCAACCGTTCTTCAGATACAAGACTGCCCTGCGTGTGCAGCAGGGCAGTTTGTGTCAATGAAGGCAAAGTTTTATGCAGACTCTGGA
>ENA-OOZG01002525-OOZG01002525.1-human-gut-metagenome-genome-assembly--contig:-NODE-2525-length-11334-cov-3.786329_pt1 | contig 11334 bp, 9 predicted proteins | sample MGYA00241706_ERZ501384 | MGnify/ENA primary metagenome ERZ501384 (study PRJEB25962, sample SAMEA2042742) | human gut metagenome | biome: human gut; feature: human-associated habitat; material: faeces... | reverse complement strand
AAGTGTCAGGCAGGAAAATAGGTCGACGGACTTTTTGGAAGAAAAATGGTTGAATTTCTGAAAAAAATATAATACTATATTAATAATAGCAGGAAAAGACTGCTGTTGTACCGTACCTAAGAGGAATTGACACAGTCAGCCGTTAAAGCTTGACCTGATTGTTATGCCATCGTTGTACTGTACCTAAGAGGAATTGACACATAAGCGACCTCCTTAAAAAAATGGTTTTATAGTAACTGTTGTACCGTACCTAAGAGGAATTGACACTTGTTGCTTAAACTTTTTGTTCTCTTCATCTTTCTTTTTTTCGTTGTACCGTACCTAAGAGGAATTGACACCTTGCAGTGTTTCTAGCAACGTGGTAAATTCTGAATTCTGACATGTTGTACCGTACCTAAGAGGAATTGACACCTGTAGGTTTGATAAGATTGAATCCCTGTAATTTTGAAAAAGTTGTACCGTACCTAAGAGGAATTGACACATATATGCAAATTTTTCATCTGCATCCACTACCTTAAGTTGTACCGTATCTAAGAGGAATTGACACATCATGGCAATGACTAAAACCTTCCGTAACTTTAATGTAGCGTTGTACCGTACCTAAGAAGAATTGACACTTTTAGATTATCCGGAGAACTGTCCGAAGAATTGGTGATGTTGTACCGTACCTAAGAGGAATTGACGCATGTCAATACCCAAAGTGAAAAACAAAGGTAATTTACCTAAATACGAGAGTCGCATCGTATCGCATATTTAAAGTAGTAATGAAAGGTTTAAAATATTTATAAAAGCATGTTTAAGAGATGGCATTTTGAGGACTTTTGTTTATGAGTAAGCAGCGAGTTAAATAGAGGGCATTCGTTTAGTTACAGGAGTATAATTGTGGAAGTTAGGATTGAAAATGTTCTGTCTGATGAAAATCTGGCATTGGCAAGGGAATCTTTACAGGGAAAGCGAGATAGCTGTGGACTTGATGGAATCAAAATATCAATGTTTGATGATTATTGGAAAGTAAATGGGGATAAGATAAAGCAGGAAATTTACGTCGGGAAATATGTTCCCGGCGTTGTTAAGTTGCACGAAATTGTTAATGCGAAACAAAAAAGACGTAATATTTCATTGATGAATACGGTAGATCGTTTTATATATCGGGCTCTTATGCAGGAGATGAGTCGTTTTTGGGAATAGTAGATAGAACTTATAGGGTTATACAAGGAAAAGAACAATTACTTTTAAGAAAATTGGAAGAAGTATTTTGAAGTTTTGATAATATACATAATGTAACTGTTTGAAATACAACAATAAGACACATTCATATGAATGAAAAAAGTCCGTCGACCTTTAAAACCAGTAAATACAAGGGTTTATGGGAATTGTAAAGGAAAGAAAATTACAGATTAGGATAGAAAAAAGCTGAAATATCACAAAAAAGACTGTCGACTTCGGATGAGAATTTTTTTGATGTAGAAAAAAGTCTGGAAATACCGGATTATATGGAAATAATAAGTGTCAGGCAGGAAAATAGGTCGACGGACTTTTTGGAAGAAAAATGGTTGAATATCTGAAAAAAATATAATACTATATTAATGATAGCAGGAAAAGACTGTTGTTGTACCGTACCTAAGAGGAATTGACACATGCAAGTGATGGTCATTTTTGTTGTAAATAGGATGAAAGTTGTACCGTACCTAAGAGGAATTGACACGATACCGCGTATCTTACCGAGAATGACGGATCTTCAACAAGTGTTGGTTGTACCGTACCTAAGAGGAATTGACACAACCAATCTCTAAACATGAGGAGAAGTGGGATTCCAAGCGTTGTACCGTACCTAAGAGGAATTGACACGATGAATACACCTGCGTCTTGGATAGCATTTCCCAAAGCAGTTGTACCGTACCTAAGAGGAATTGACACGTCTGAGGTCATTTGTATCATCTCCTGCGAGAAGTCCTACATGTTGTATCGTACCTAAGAGGAATTGACACTCAGTCGTTTCTAAAAATTCAATTGCTGATTTAAACATTTTACGTTGTACTGTACCTAAGAGGAATTGACACATTCAATGGCTGTCTTAAACATTTCACATTCAGCTTTGCTTGCAAATGTTGTACCGTATCTAAGAGGAATTGATATGGGGTAGGACAATCATAGTTAATTATATAAGTAAGAAATATTTGAAAAAATGTTAAGAAGTCATTTTCTTACCCATATGTATAAGTGCAGCAGTAAAAAAGAATGCGGCATATGACTTAAACTATATCTGTAAGGTGAAGTTTAAGGCTTTTGCATATTGGAGGTTAGAAGAAATGAAGAAAAAACAGAATGCAGATAAACTGAAAATATATAATGCGAGTCATGGAACAGAACGAAAAAGGGTATTGGAAAAAGGAAATGTATGGACTCGACCTACTATGAGTATGGAATTAAAATCCCAATATCATAGAGAACGCAGCAAGAAAGAATTTAGAAAAAGGCTGGAAGAATATAAGGACTAAAAAAACTGCTTCAACAACACCTGTTAAGAGTGACATTGAAGCAGTAGTCATAAATCAGGAAGACTGTTTATTTGGGTTTAGTGCATCAACCCATTTCATGTAATACTTTAGTGAGAGAATGATGGCCTCCGGTTGATATTTAAGTTGGTCAGATGCATGATTCATTGTGTTTCGTACATCTTTCAGCGTTTTATGTAAAACGAGTAGTTGAAATAAAAGTTTTTCATCAGTTTTCCTGGAGATGATCACAGCATCAGGTAAATTGATTCGGGTTTTGCCTGAAATTTGCAATTTTTTTCTGGCAAGATTAATGCAGGCAGGTATTTGTGTGTCAATTGAGTGAAAGTTAATTTGTGAAAGATAATCAGTAAAGCCATCATATTTTTCATTGGTCATATTGTTAAAATCTTTATATCCCAGGAAAGGTTTGGGCTTAAAAGGGTTATTACTATTTCGGATAATTTTACCATTTTTGTTATATTCCTCGGTTTGAAAATTATATACAAAACCATTAAAAAAATCGTTGATATCAGTATTTACAACACCGTTTTTTTCGCCGGATTTTTGTGATTTGGTAGTATAATAAACAGTATATTTACCAGGATTTTTGACATCATGTTTTATCGTATATGAGGTGGTTACTTCATTATATGAAGTCCTGTTTTCGGTCCATGGAGAAGTATTTAATTTCAGAATCTTCCATTCCTCAAATAGTAACTTTGATATTCGGGATTCGATTAACGTGAGTGCCTGCTGATAGAATTTTTTCTTAATGCACCAGTTAATTTCGTCAACTACCGAATACTTGGATAATACCAGATTTTGATAATCTCTTTTGATATCATCTATGTAAATACTTAAATAAGGATCAGCATTTTTGTCAGCATGCTGCTGAAAATACTCCTGAAGACTTGTAAGACCTCGTTCAAATTCAGGAACGCAGCACCATTGAATACCGTTAGCTACTGTAGTGATTTTTGAGACAATGTCATTTTGAAAATGGTATTTGGATTTCTCTTTGTAATATTCTGTTAATGTGTCTGCCCTTCCGCAGGTAATAAATTCATTGATACCCGAAACAAAATCGAATATTTTCATCTGTTCTGTCTCTGAAATGATTGGTTTAACCGGATTTTTATCTGTAAATGCAACAGAGTAGGCTTCTCTGACAGGAACCCCTTCAATTTTTAAAAGAGTAATAGTAGCTTCCAGGATCCGCTGGATACCTCGGAGTCCGCCATGTGTGTCCAGGTACAGATGTGGATTTTTGATATTTCGAATCGTTTTAACAACTTTTTGAATTCCCTCATATGGAGAGTCTATGGATATATTGATGGGGGTAAATAATTCATCGTTCTTCAAAAAAGGATTCATATAGTTGCGTACCTGATTCTGGAAATATTCTGCTGGAGAAATATCTTTGAGTTCTCCTTCCGGAGTCTGAATGGAGGCAATTTTCTGTGTAGTGTCATCTGTGCAGAGCATAATAATCCTATCAAGATTTTCACCATTTTGAGCCAGAAGTTCGTCCAGCATCTTGGGAATTGGATCCAGTTGATAACGTCCGGTAACTTCGCCTTTGCATCCACAAAAGTCATATGAAAATGTAGACTTTCTGATTACATTTTGAAAGGTACTTAAAGCAAGCAGGAGAACATTTGTATGGGCAGGTCTGTTGTCGAAACAATGTGTCTGTTTGTGTGTTTCGGCTTCATTCTTGTTGTATATGGCATTGTCTGTTTTTGATTTGTTTGCAGAAAAATCTGTATCTGTATTGAAAGTATTTGATGTAGTTTCAGCAGTAAGCTGAGGTAGTAAGGATGCTGTTTTTTCTGTCTGTTCGGTTATTTTTGCCTGTTTACGTGACTGTACGATTTTTGAATATGGGACAAATGTAGAATCAATAGCTAAATCTTTTGTATAAGCAGCGGCACCATCTGTTTCCTCCATCTGTAATTCGATTCGTCGGATCAGATCTTCAACAAAAGAACTGTCTTTAAAATCGGCGGTTTTATAGATAGAATCAATATAATAAGCGATTTCATCCCGAAAGTCACTGGTAATGTTATATTTTCTGGAGCTAAGAACATTGAGAAACTGAGTAGTGATTTCTTTGGATCCAAGCTCTCCAAGGAGAATATGGCGTGGTAAAATCCGGTAAAAGAAATGTTCATCCTTTTTGAAGCGGGTCTCGACTATTTCGGAAGATGCGCATACAATTTTGATGATTTCCGGATGCTTTTCAAATTCGGAAATCAGGTGATCAGGATTTCCATGTGGAAGACAGGTTCTGAGAAGAAAAATATCACCAGAACGATTGACACATTGGCCAAGTGATTTTCTGGAAAAATCTTCTTCGTTAATCCATACCAAACGGTATTTTCCAGAGAATTGTGGATCCATAAGGGCTTTATCCAGAATTTCCAGAAAAAGTTCTTTTACTTTTTCATTGTCGTATTGTAAAAGAAGACCATAGGGAACAGATGCACGGGAGGTATTCGTCTGATTTTTTAAAAAATGGAAAAAACCAGAGAGAACATTTAAATCATGATCAGAAATACTTAACTGGTTATTGAAGTCAGAAATCAGATTTTGAACAAACATAACATTTTCTACCTTTCATAGGAATTCTGCGGATATCCCGTGAGATAAATTTTTACAGACGAGAATCTCGTGAGCAGGTTAAATAAATTATAACAAAAACTATTTTTTTTACAAGAAGGGTAGAAAATAATCAGATTTTTTATAAATTATGTAGTTACAGCCCGGGAAAACAGAAGTATAATTAAACTATAACAGGAAAGGGAATGAAATAATAATGGGAGGATTTGTTAATTGCTCAAATCATCCATCAGGAGGATGGTTAAAGGCACAGAAAGATGCAGCCGAAAAGTATGGAATAATTACAGATATTCCATTTCCGGCAGTTAGGTGTAATCTGACAGATCAGCAGATGGAGGATCTGGCTGAGCAGATGACAGCAAAAATAATGGAAATGCAGCCTGAAGCGGTTATGTGTATGGGCGAATTTGTACTTTGCTTCAGAATCGTGCAGAAATTAAAGGCAAAGGGAATTCGGGTACTGGCCAGTTGTTCGGAACGAAAGGCAGTAGAACATTTGAAGGAAGATGGAACGATTCGGAAAGAGTCAATATTTACTTTCAACGGTTTTCGGGAATATTAAAAGAGGAAATTAAATGAGAGAAGAATTGTATGATCAGCAGGTTCTGGCTATGTATGATGTCAGGGGAATACAGAATTATATTTTTAAAAGTAATGCGGCAAAAGAGATCATTGGTGCATCTGTGTTGGTGGAGGCCATTATTACAGATGGATTAAATGCATACATAAAAAATAATGCAAAGAATCAGGAACAATATTTAACAGACTGGAAGAATGATGATCCAAAGGTGTTTCTGGAAAATCCGGAGATAGAAATGCAGGTTATGTTTGTTGGCGGAGGAAATGCATATGTTCTTTTTCGAAGAGGGGAAGAATGCCGAAACGTGAACAGATTTTTGGCGAAATATGTTCTTGAAAGAACGTATTCTTTGAATCTTGCTGTTGCAGTTGTGAAAAAGACTAATGCATATGATCATGATTATGCGGAAATCAATGAGGAAATGCGTCGGATTAAGGCATTCATGCCATCAACTCAGCCGACAGGGGCACTTCCATTTATGGAAGCTGATTCAATTACAGGATATCCGCTGACAAGATTTGAAGAAAAGACAAAAACTTATTACTGTACAGAAGCTTACCTTAAAAGAAAAAGTTTTCCGCGAAATGAGAATGAGAAGATATTTGATAATATGGTGACTGAAAAAGGAGATAACAGTACGCTGGCAGTGTGTCATATTGATGGAAACAGTATGGGCATCCGTATCAGGAATGAGATGCAGAATGTAACCGCTTATGAAGAGGCGATTCCTAAAATGCGTGGTCTTTCTCAGGAGATATCAGCAGTTTTTGGAAATACTTTTATTAATATGACAAAATATATGGATGAATTGACACCAAAGGTAAAGGAAAACATAAAAACCAGATTGTATCGTAAAATTGTGGTAGCAGGAGATGATATTACTTTTGTGTGCAATGCCAAACTGGCTATACCGGCAGTAAGATATTTTCTGGAACATTTAGGCGGTGAAGGAGAAGATGATGTTATCTATAGTGCATGCGGTGGCATTGCATATTTTAACAGTCATTTTCCTTTCTCAGACGCATATCAGGTAGCGGAAGCCTGTTGTGACACTGCAAAGTCACGTGCAAAAAAGGAAGAAAACAGAGGTAAATTAGGATTTGTAGGAAATTTCTTTGACTATCAGATATGTACGAATATCCGTGCGGCAGATTTGGAAGAATATCGGGACAGGCATTATAGTTCGGATCAGGGTACTATTATAGCACGTCCATACTTTGTGTCAGGGGTGGAAGATGAAGAAGAATTTAAAAATAAAAATGGTAAATATAGCGTAGAAAAACTGATTTACTGGAGTAAATATTTTACTATGTATATGCCAAGAAACAAGGCGAAGCATCTTAGAAATGTTATCCCGATGGGAACCAATGAGCTGGAAAAGGAGATATCTTTTCTGGAATCCAGAGGATATACAGAACTGACAGATCATTCAGGAATGAAAGAAGCAGCTACACTGAACGATGATGAATACCGGATTTGGTATGATGCACTGGAAATTATGGATTTGTATGTGGAGGAGAGTTCACATGAAGATAACAATTAAACTATTAAGTGATTTGTGTACAGCTTCTGGTGAAACACATAATAGTATGGTAGATACAGATATTGTTTACGATGAGTATGGGATACCTTATATTCCGGCAAAAAGAATCAAAGGCTGCATTCGGGAGACTGCTCTTGAAATGATGGAAATGGGATTGATAGAGCAATCACAGTACGTGAAAATCTTTGGAAAAGAGGGAAATCAGAGATCAGGATTTTCACTGTCCAATGCATATATCCAGGGTTATGATAAGACAACACAGGTACTTCGGGCTTTACATTCTTCAAAAGCAAAAGGTCTTGCATCACAGCAAAATGTATTGAATGAATATACAGACACCAGGACACAGACTGCAATTGATATGGAAACAGGTGTTGCAGATAAAAATTCTCTGAGAACCATCAGGGTGGCTAGAAAAGGTCTTATATTTGAGGCAGATTGCAGTATTATAAATCAAGAAAATTTCGAGACTTTGCAACATGCTGTTTCACTGGTGAAGCACATGGGCGTATCCAGGAGCAGGGGGCTTGGATTAGTAGATATGAGGTTAAATAAAATGCCTCACAGTGAAAATTCTCATGTGAAAGTTAATAGAGGTCAATTAAAGGAACATAATAAACTTCGATATGAGATTCATCTGAAATCGGCGATGATCTGCAAGTCAGCACAGGGGAATCAGGCTGTGACTGAGGACTATATTACAGGCAGCAAAGTACTGGGTGTAATTGCAGAATTACTGGGATCAGAAAAATATCGGGAAATAATGTCGGAGAGAGATGAATTGATCGCTTCCAATGCATATATAGCATATGAAGGTAAACGGTGTATTCCTGGCCGCAGTTCTTTACAGAAGAAAAAGGATCAGCCCTGGACATCAGATGGAATGATGGATGTCTGGGACATGCTTTATGAGGAAAGCAGAAAAGCAACTGCAGGCATTCAGATGACACCTGCTAATATCGATTATGTAAGTCCGGATGGCAGAAAGGTGGATGTGGAGACGGAAATCAGCTATCATCATCAGAGACCAGAAAATAAGTCCATTGGGCGTGCAACGGGAAAGAACGACGGATCCAGTTTTTATCAGCTTTGCAGCATTCGGGCAGGACAAACTTTTTCAGGATATATTTATGCGAATAAGCATCAGGCAGAAGTGATTTTAGATGCACTGGAACGTGCCGGAGATATTCGGATGGGATATGGCAGAAGCAGCGAATTTGGCGCAGTAGATCTGGTTGTTGACGATATTGCTGAAGGCAGAGTAAATGATATTACAAAAACAGGGCAATATGAATCGAATAAATATGTGCATAATGCAGTGATTACGCTTGTGTCAGATGTTATTCTTTACAATGAACGTGGGATACCAACAACAGAAATCAGCGAATTTGTAAAATATTTGCGTAAAGTGTTTCAGGTGGAGGATCTGGAACTGACAAATGGTGTAAGTCCGTATCTGAAATTTGTTACAACAGGTGGCTTTAATGTGACCTGGGGAAAAAGAAAACCAATTTATCAGGTTCTGGGAAAGGGAAGTACATTTATGATACATTCAGGTACAGGAATGTGTCTGGATAACTTAAAGGATATTTTTGCAGGTGAACGTGTATCTGAAGGTTTTGGCGAAATATTGGCAGAAAAGCAAAGTGATGCAAAGATTTGGATCAGAAAACCGGAAAGCAGAGATAAATCAGAAAATGTGGCTTTGGATGATTCTGAAGAAATTGTTCAGAAATTATTACTGGCAGAGTTTGGACGTCATATGCAGGGGATTGTAAGAACCTGTGTGAAGGAAAAATCTAAGTTTTATGAACAAAACAGAAATGGATTGAATGCAGCAATCGCAAAGCTTCGTGGTATCTATAGGGATGTACCTGATTATCAGGAGATGTTAAGTCAGGTAGAAAGTATTGAAAAAGATGACAAGAATAAATTATGTACAGAAATTGTCAGAAAGGTAAATCCGGATCAGATTAAAAAGACGATAGAGCAGGAAATTCTGGAAGAGTATGGAATGAGAGTAGTTCTTCCGTGGACGGATGCTCAGCTGTATAAACATACATACCGTGCTTACATTACAGAATTAAAATATTTTTTGAAAAAGCAGGAAGATTATAGTAGAAAAGTTCAGGAGGGAGAAGAAGGAAATGTCAGAAAATCGTAAAGTTATCAAACGTGAAGTTCTGTATGTGCAAGTTCAGATGACTTCTCCGCTCAGTGTGTCTTCCGGGGACAATGAATGGACTGACAGTGATGTGCTCAGAGATGCAGACGGGAATCCATTTGTTACAGGAAGTTCTCTTGCAGGAGCTATGCGTGCATATCTTGGAAAAAAGAAGGATGACAGAGACTGCTTCATGGGATTTGCAGGAAAAGATGCAGATGGAAACGACGATGGAAAAATGAGTTCTCTTTTTGTATCAGATATGTGCTTTGATGATAAATATATATCTGGCGTGCGGGATGGGGTAGCATTGAATGACTATAAAGTTGCTATGGATGGAAGTAAGTTTGATATGGAAATCATTGAAGCTATGGTAACTGCACATTTCTATATGGAAGTGACAATCAGAGAGCAGGATGATGAACAGCAGATACATCAGGAGCTGAAACGAATTTTCCGGGGAATTGATGAAGGAGAAATTTGCCTGGGAGGTAAGAAAACAAGAGGATTTGGAAGATTTCGCCTGTTATCAGTAAAACATCAGACTTATGATAAGACCAATTTTCTGGAATATGCGCAGTCCTATAAAAAGGATATTTGGAAAATGAAACCAGATTGCCGGAATCAGTGGCTGGATGATTCTGAAGTACCATCCAAAATGATTCACATTGATGTTCCTCTCAGAATGAGAGGGGGTATCAGTATTCGTCGTTATGCATCCAAAAAAGGGGAGCCGGATTTTGTACATATTACAGATCATGGTGTGCCGATTATTCCAGGCAGCAGTCTGGCAGGAGCTTTGCGTCACAGGATAGTAACGATACTGTTGGACATGAAAATGGCAGGAATAAAACTTCCGGAGAATATCAATGAGCTGGTTGATATTGCATTTGGGTATGTTCACGGAGATAACGCCTGTGCATCCAATATTATTATTGGTGAGACAGAGATCAAAAATGCACGTCCACTGACAATGGTGAGAACAGGTGTCAGTCGATTTGAATCAGCTGTAAAACAAGGGACGCTGTATAAAGAAAAAACATATGTAGATGGAAACCTGAATGTTCATATTATGGTTCGTAAATCTGAGCATCCGGCAGATGAAAAGTGGATTCTGGGATTGTTGCTTCTGGCAATTAAAGATTTACAGAATGGATTATTGGCAGTGGGTGGACAAACGGCTATTGGCCGAGGAATTTTCGAAAAACAGGGACCAATTGTGATAGACGGAAAAGAAGACATCGAAGATGCTGTGATTGGAGAATTATTAAAAAATATGGCAGAGAAGGGAGAAGTGTGCTGATGAATTTATGTAATGCACCAGACAGTGGAATCATGTATGCACTTTATACAGATAGAGTTATATATGAGACATACAGGAAAGAACAACTTCCTTCAGAAGATGAGTTGATGAAAAATCTGTTGGAACTGCATCTTTTTGATACGGAGAAGGAATATCGTTATATCAAAATGCGAGACTGTGAAGTGGAAACATGTGTGACAGATGAATTGATACCACATGATGATTCTTATATTGAATGTATCTACACAACCGGATCAAAAACAACGCCGGTGTATGGCCGGATTGAAGTCATAAATTATATTTGTTATGATGAAAATGATCTGATGAAAATTCCAGACTACAGGCTGAAAGAGGTGAAGGCATAGTGGCAGATATAAATCCGAAAAATTATTCCAATAGATTTGTGAATCCTTATAATTTTATCCATTTACCCGAAAAAAAGGCGATGGCATATGGAGAGACAGACAGACACACAGGTGTAATCCATTATACAATTACGACAAAAACGCCTCTGTTTGTTCCGAATTCAAGTTCGGAGACTGCTTTTAAGGAGTCAGATGATACCCCAGATCACAAATCTTATGATTTTTTTTCCTATACAGAACTTGACGGAAAAAAACGGTA
>ENA-OOZG01002516-OOZG01002516.1-human-gut-metagenome-genome-assembly--contig:-NODE-2516-length-11367-cov-1.801450_pt1 | contig 11367 bp, 11 predicted proteins | sample MGYA00241706_ERZ501384 | MGnify/ENA primary metagenome ERZ501384 (study PRJEB25962, sample SAMEA2042742) | human gut metagenome | biome: human gut; feature: human-associated habitat; material: faeces... | reverse complement strand
ATCTGCGCTCGTTTTTCCTCATCAGATTCACCAAACACGCGGTGTGGTAATAGACAAAGAGTTTCTCGGATTGCCGGAAAGCGAACGCAAGGAAAAGCTCGAGGGTTTCGATTATATTGCAACGCAAGAAAAAGAAATTTGCATAGGAGTTTCCACCGCCGATTGCGTTCCTGTTCTTCTCTACTTCAGCAATCCGCAGACAATTGCAGCCATACACGCAGGTTGGCGAGGCACATTGAAAAGAATAACTCTCAAAGCGGTAGAAGAATTAAAGAAAAATCAGGGAGTAAATGCCGAAAGTTGCCGCGCAATCATAGGTCCGTCAATTTCGCGTGAGGCTTTCGAAGTAGGAGACGAGGTTTATGAAAGTTTTCAGAGCGAAGGTTTTGACATGCCAAGCATTTCCACGCGCATAAACGGCAAATGGCACATAGATTTATGGAAAGCCAATGTCATGCAACTCGAAAGTGCAGGAATATGTGCCGAAAACATTCGAACTTCCGGCATATGTACATATTATAATAACGCGGACTATTTCTCGGCACGCAGACAGGGAATCAATTCCGGCAGAATATTTTCAGGAATACTAATCAAACAAAAAGCATGAAAACAAGAAACTTAATATATTTCTTACCTATATTTCTGTTGATGCTGCTTTTTACTTCGAGCACGGAGCAAAATCACGATTTCTCACCGGCAGAAAAGCAACAGATAAACATTTCCACGCCGGGACTTTTCTCGAAATCCAAATCCTTCACCGTTGATTTTTCTTCACTTAAAGAAAATGAGTATTCTTTTCCGCTTCCCGTAGGCAAATGCGAAGTTTCATCAAGAGGACTTGGCATAAAAACAAAAAAAGGCGATGCTGTTAAAGCCATGTTTGACGGAATTGTGAGACTTTCACGCAATTTGCCGAGCCACGGAAATGTTATTGTCATAAGACATTCCAATGGTTTGGAAACCGTATATGGCAACAACGCCCAAAACATGGTAAAAGTCGGCGACCGCGTTAAAGCCGGTCAGACTATAGCTATAGTCGGAGGAAGTGGCGAAGAGGCTAAACTTTCTTTCGAAATTATGGTAAACGGTTGCAACATAAATCCGCAAACGCTGCTGTCCGTTAAATCGCACAAACTTCACAAGCATGTGTTTGCTTTCACCGTAGCCGTTGAAATAAGCGATGCCCAGGACGAGGAAGTAGACGAAGACGAGAATGCAGTGATTGACCTTGATCGCGAAATTTCGGCAAGCGAACAAAGAAATGTCAGTGTCAAAACTCCGGGATTGTTTGACAATACAAACTCCATTACCATCAATCTTGCCGAATACGGCGACAAAGATTGGAGCTATCCCCTACCCGATGCAAAACTAATAAGTCCCTATGGAGGAAAACGCAGACACAGCGGAGTGGATTTGAAAACCAAAGCCAATGACACAATTGTGGCAGCTTTTGCAGGGAAAGTGAGATTCTCCAAAAGCTACAGCGGATACGGCAATGTAATTGTGATAAGGCACGCATCAGGTTTGGAAACTCTTTACTCACATAACTCCAAAAACTTTGCAAAAGTGGGCGATTGGGTAAAGGCAGGGCAAGCGATTGCTCTTACAGGCAGAACCGGCAGAGCCACAACGGAGCACTGCCATTTTGAAATAAGAGTAAACGGCAGGGTATATAATCCGAATCTCATTTTCGACCATACAAACCACAGTTTGAAAAGGGTAAAACTTGTGGCAAACAAGTCGGGAAACATTTCTGTTTCCACGGTAAAATAAAAACAAGGCATGTTGTAAAAAATACAAGCCATATATTTTAAAATACAAGGCACTTATTTTAAAATAAGTGCCTTGTATTTTTTAACATTTCTTACACAGGAATAATTGATTGACTTTCAGTGCTTTTTTCAAATGCTCATTTTTTTATTTTCCGGCATCTCTAAGACCCGAAATTTGTATCAGGAAATCAAAAACCGAAATATGTGTAATTTCATCCGAAGTTCTTGTCAGAACATCTTGCGAAGCATATCCTATCTTTGCAACACATAAATACAAGCATTGATTTTCGAACATAATATGAGTACATAAATCAAAATCAGTCGCAGAGAAGCATTGAAACGCATCGGAGCAGCAGTATTTGGCAGCACGATTGCTTCGTCAGGATTACTTTCGCTTACATCATGCAACATGAAAAAAACAAAACGAATCATCTTTTATTTCACAGGAACAGGCAACTGTCTTTATGTGGCACGACAATTAGGCGGCAAAGACGCCGAGTTGCTAAGCATTCCACAGCTCATGAAGCACAAGAAATTCAAGTTCGAAGCCGATGAGATAGGTCTGGTATACCCCATATACGGACACATGCCCCCAAATATGGTTCGCCGTTTCATCCAAAAAGCACAACTGAAAGCCGATTACAGGTTCGCCGTTCTCACATATGGCAACAGAAAATGCAGTGCTGTGGAAATATGGGACGATGTGTCCCGAAAAGCCGGAACAAAGTTCGACTATATCAACACAATAAAAATGGTTGACAACTGGCTGCCCAATTTCGACATGAACGAACAGGTACTGATTGACAAACACATCCCTGAAAAACTTGAAGAAATAAGCGCCGGGATTGCCGAAAAGAAACATTGGCACGAACCTGTCTCGCAGGAAGAGCGCGAACAGCATCAGGGATTTCTGGAAAGGTCGGGAGTTAATCCCGATACCGGCTTCATTCTGAAAAGTGAGGATTACTTTACCATAACCAACGCCTGCATCGGTTGCGGAGCCTGTGTATCGGTTTGTCCTCATGGAAATTACAAACTTTTGTCGCAGGGAGTGGAAACCGGAGGAGACTGTGATTTCTGTTTTGCATGCATACAAAACTGTCCGCAAAAAGCCATTCAGTTTGCCAAGAACGAAAGTGCTCCGCTACTTCGCAATGGCGAGAAGAATCCCAACGCACGCTATCGCAACGAACACGTTTCATTAATGGACATAAAGTTGGCAAACAATCAATTCTAAGCCACCGCGCATTTGTCATAATATTCCGGGCGTTTGCATGCTGCCTTTTGCAAAACAAGAGAAAGCAGTATGCAACGCCCGATTTCTTTATCTCGCAACCACTTACTTATAGTACAAAAAACAGTCTGAATATCACGGAATCTTACTATATTTGCATTTATGAAAATCTTTACTTCAAAACAGCTACGTGAGCTTGACGCATATACAATAAAGAGCGAGTCGATAACTTCTCGCGTTCTCATGCAACGGGCATCCCTTACCATGAGCAAAGTAATACTGCAACGCTTCAGCTTAGACCGCCGCGTAATTGTTTTTGCAGGTCCGGGAAACAATGGAGGAGATGCGCTGTCCATTGCAGACTTTCTTGGAGATGCAGGAATGAAAGTAGAAGCATATTTCTTTAATATAGGCAGCAAAACAAGCCCGGACTGCGAAGAATTTGCGGCAAAACTCAACAAAAACAAGAATGTAAAAATTACAGAGATAACCAAACAATTCGACCCGATAAAGCTTTCGGAAAACGATATAGTTATTGACGGTCTGTTTGGAACGGGACTAAACAAACCGCTTAACGGAGGTTTTGCAGGACTTGTGAGATTCATTAATTCCCAACCCGCTTACGTTATTTCCATTGACGTTCCTTCGGGATTAATGTGCGAAGACAATTCTTTCAACGTGCGACAAAACATTGTGCGAGCCGATTTAACTCTCACCGTAGAGCTTCCCAAACTCGCTTTTTTCCTTGCCGACACCGCGCCTTACGCAGGAGAAATTGTAAGAGTGCCTATTAATCTCAACCAAGAGTATAAAGAAAAGACCAATACCCCTTTCACCACCATAAGCAACGGAGACGGACTTCCACAAATCAAGGTTCGCAATCCCTTTTCCCACAAAGGAACTTTCGGACACGGCTTGCTGATTGCCGGTTCTTACGGAATGGCGGGAGCATCTGTGCTCGCAGGAAAAGCATGCCTGAGAAGCGGAATAGGAAAACTGACAATCCACGTACCGGGATGCAATAAAGACATACTGCAACAGACTGTGCCCGAAGCTGTACTCTCTATTGACAGCGGAACACGCTATTTCTCTCACGCCGAAAGCACAGTGCCTTTCGAAGCAGTGGCTATCGGTCCGGGATTAGGCAATTTTCATGACACGGCAAATGCTTTTATTGAGCAAATACGCAATTGTCAGGCTCCGCTTGTCATAGATGCCGATGGACTTAACATACTTTCCGAACACAAAGGTTGGATTGCACAAATTCCGCGAAAGACTATTTTAACACCACATCCCGGAGAATTTGCACGGCTCACCGAAACCGAGAACGATTGTTTCAAAATGCTCATGGAAGCTCGCGAAATGGCAATGCACTATCAGTTATATATTATCCTGAAAGGTCATTATACATTCATAAATACCCCGGAAGGACACACATATATAAATACGTCGGGAAATGCAGGCATGGCAACGGCAGGAAGCGGGGACGTACTGACGGGCATGTTGCTTTCTTTCCTTGCGCAAGGCTATTCGCAAGAAGATGCGTGCCGTCTCGGAGTTTATCTTCACGGACTTGCAGGAGATTTAGCCGCTAACGATTTGGGCGAAGAGGGAGTTATTGCCTCCGACATAGTGAACTACATTCCCAAAGCCTTTAAGAGGCTGCACGAATTGCCGGATTTTTCGTCCGATCTCTGAACTTGTACAAAATTGTAGAAACAAACGAACATAGAAATGAACAAATCATTCATATTTTCCTGCCTGTTGGCTCTCACAAGTGCAGGTGTTTCAGCTCAAACCGAGGTTAAGCCATACACTCCGGGCATAACGCCGGAAGGAATTACCTATTATCTTCCGCGAACAGAATTAAGAATCAGAATAACCGCCACCTGCGTCAAATATACTCCCGGAGATTTCAGACAATACTCCGAACGTTACCTGCGATTAGGCAATATTCCCAAAGACGCAGCCACTACATGGAAAATTGATGACGTAAAGATTTTCACCGAAGGCGTTCCCGACGAAAGCAAAGTGTTCTCTATAAAACTGGCACAGAAGACTTCCGCGCCGCTTGCAGGGCTTACGAAATCAGGAATACTGATGTCGATAAACGCACAAGCCACGGCTCCCGAAGCAATTCCCGAAATGCCGAAACCTGTCATTGTGAACAATAATTTGAATCCCCGGGATTATATGACACAGGAGATTCTTACGGCAAGCAGCATATCAAAACAGGCGGAACTTACGGCTGCAGAAATCTACGACATACGCGAGTCGCGCTCGGCTCTTGCTAAAGGCGAAGCCGACAACATGCCTAAGGACGGCGAACAGCTGAAACTTATGATTGACAACCTGAATACACAGGAACGAGCCTTACTACAGTTGTTCAAAGGCACGGAAACTACAGAAACACGCTCATTTGATTTTGTTTATATCCCTACCGAGGACAAAGAGGAAGTACTCTTTCGTTTTTCAAAGAAGCTTGGCGCGGTCAATGCGGACAATCTTGCTGGCGAACCCATTTATATTAGCATAAAGGACAAACATACAGTTCCTGCTCCTGCGGTTACGGACAAGAAAAAGAAAGAAGTTATGGACGTTCGTTATAATGTTCCGTCCGAAGTGGAGGTTAAGATTTTCAATTCCGATAAAGTTTTTGCCTCGGGTACATATCCCATGGGACAGTTTGGCAATGTGGAACATCTCGGAGCGGAGCTTTTCAACAAGAAAATGGAAACTCAGGTGTTTCTGAACCCTGTTACGGGCGGAATAGAGAAACTTCAGCTGCCCGAACCCTCGAAATAAACGAAACTATCAGTCAACAACAAAAGCTGTGGAGCACTTGCTGCTTCACAGCTTAATTATAATATCAAAAACAAAACTTACGGTCATGATAAAAGTATTTTTGGCAATAAGCCGATGGCTTGCCGGCTACACATCATTCTTTATCATCGGAATAGCAATCTTCACATTTTTTCTTCCTCACACTTTCGATTGGGTAAGAGGCAATACGCAAACCGTGATATTGGGAATTATAATGCTCACAATGGGTCTCACGCTCACCACCGAGGACTTCCGCATTTTGGCACGCCGTCCTTTAGACATTTTCATTGGTGCGGCAGCACAATTCATCATTATGCCAGGTGTGGCATACATTCTTGTCCATGTCTTTCACCTCTACCCGCCCATAGCCATAGGCATATTGCTCGTGGGGTGCTGTCCGGGCGGAGTGTCGAGCAACATTATGTCGTATTTGTGCCATGGCGACGTGGCTTTTTCCGTAGGCATGACCTGCGCTTCCACTTTGCTTGCCCCCTTTATGACTCCCTTTCTCATGAAGCTGACTGCCGGACAAATTGTTGCGGTTGACATCGTGGGAATGTTCCTAAACATTCTCATCGTAACCATCATTCCCGTTGCCATAGGCTGCACGCTCAATTACTTTTACAGCAAACGCAGTTACTTCCCCACTCTCCAAAAACTCATGCCGGGAGTCAGCGTGCTCTGTCTGGCAATGATTGTGGGCGGAGTCATATCCACGGTTCACGACGACCTCGTTTCGCGCGGACTCATCCTGTTTGTCTGGACATTCGCTGTGGTTCTATGCCACAACAGTCTCGGCTATCTCTTGGGATGGTTTGCCGGAAAACTTGCAAGATTCAACACCGCCAAAAAGCGCACCATAAGTATAGAAGTGGGAATGCAGAATGCGGGACTTGCCACAGTGCTTGCTTCAAATTTCTTTGCATCCCAACCGCTGGCAGTACTGCCGTGCGCCATAAGTTGTGCATGGCACTCCATTTCGGGTACAATTTTGGCGGGATTATATCTGCAATACGACCGTAGACATGCGCACAAGGAAACAAAATAATGCCACATTTTTTGATGCCGAACGCATGCCCGAAAAAACATAAGGCATGTTGTAAAAAATACAAGCCATATATTTTAAAATACAAGGCACATATTTTAAAATAAGTGCCTTGTATTTTTGCTCTTTATAAGACTCTGAAAATCAATATCCTTTTTCCGGCGTTTTTCATACCGAAAATCCGTCGAAAAAAGCACAAAAATAAAATCATCACATTCTTGTAACAAAACGCCATGCACTGCGTAATAACAGTAAACAATCAAAAATTAAGATAATCATGAAAAAGAATTTATTTACAGCAAGCCTCATTTTAGGATTTGCATTCTTGGTGAACACAGGATGTGCCGGCTCAAAAAACAACGGATTGTCGAAACTTAAAAGTCTTGAAAAACTTGAAAATCTTGAAAAACTTGAAAATCTTTCAAGTCTCGCCGATGATATTGATATTGATGATTTGGAAGAAATCAGTAATTCCGACAAAAACAACGGCAATGAAGAAACCGCAAAAAAGACATACAATTTGAAAGGCTTCAACAAACTGTCTGTTTCCGGCCTTGCAAGCATACATTTCACGCAAAGCAATTCATACGAAATAAAGGCAGAAGGAACTCCATGCCTCGTAGACAATATAAAAATCCACGTAAAAGACAATACACTGATAATAGGATATAAAGACGCCAAAAACATAAACGGCAATAAAGAACACTTGAACATTTACATCAAAGCTCCCAATCTCGATTCCTTTGAAATGAGCGGAGTATGCGGTTTTACTGCAGAAAGCATTAAATCCAAGGACTTCAATTGCGAGATTTCAGGCGCAGTACAATGCCATATAGGAAAATTGCAAAGCACCGAGGCAAAATTTGATATCAGTGGCGCAGCAAAAGTAAAGATGGATGTTGAAGCTGACCGCTTGTCCGTTGATAACTCAGGTGCAGTAAAAACCCTACTCGCCTTCAAAGGCAAACGACTTGATATTGACAACAGCAGCGCAAGCAAGATGGACATAAACGTGAACTGCGAGGAACTTTATTCAGACAACTCCGGAGTTTCGAAAATCATATATACCGGTACCGCCGACAAGACCCACATTGAAAACAGTGGCATGGCAAAAACAAGCACACGGGATTTGAACAATCTCTGATAGCTTCCGATTTTCCCGATGACAGGAGAAAACTTCAAGAAAAACCTATCTGCGCTTCGCCGCGAACTGTTAGCCACGGCAAGACAATACTTCCCCGACAACGAAAAAGCCGAGGATATGGTTCAAGACACTCTCCTGCGACTGTGGGAAATGAAAGAAAATCTGCGCGAACCCATAAACGGCATAGCAAATGTGATTCTGAGAAATCTTGCAATCGACAATTTGCGCCGCCAAAAGCCAACAGTAAACATAGAACAGGTTGACATAGGTTCGCCGCCCGACAACGATAACCACGAACGCTATCTCAGAGTGATGAACATAATAGACACTCTGCCCGATATGCAACAAACACTGATACGGCTACGACTTGTTGAAGGAATGGACTATAAAGACATCTCCAAACTCACAGGAATAAAAGAAGCAACCATAAGACAAATCATAAGCAGAGCCAGACTGGCAATAAGAAAACAATACATAAAAAAGGACAAATGAGAAAAGAAGAAATACAAAAGCTGATTGACCGGTATTTCGAGGGAGAAACCACCCTTGAAGAGGAACGCAGGCTGTACAGATTCTTTCAAAAAGACAACATTCCCGCAGAATTTGAGGAATACACCGAAATGTTTCGCGATTTTGCGGCAGCCGACAACGCCTTTGTCCCCTGCTTTCCCGCCAAACGCCCGGTGCGCATAAAATTCACCTGGCTTCGTGCGGCGGTAAGTACAGCTGCAATTGCAGCTATTGTATTCGGCATACGCACAGTCTGCGACATTAGCGAAGAAAACGCTCTTGCCAAACTCTACGAGGGAAGCTATATGATAGTTGACGGACAACGCATTGACAATCTCAGAGAAATGAAAGACTCTATCAAAGCTACTTTGGACGATGCCTCAAAACTCGAACACAAAGTGGCTAACCTGCAAACCGTGGAGGGAACAGAGCAAGACATTCTGAGAAATGTAAGCGACCCTGATATGAAAAAGCAAATAGAAAAACTTATAAACTAAAAACAGATGCCCGGAAAAACAATATGTCTCTTAATAATGCTGTTCTTTCCGCTATTTGCCACGGCACAAAACAGCATTGACAAACTGGTGGACGAGCTTTCCACAACAGGAAATGCCGACTTCACATCAATTGTACAGCGAAATCCCAAAACAAAAGCGATTGAAAAGGTCGTGAAAAAGCTTGAAACCGGCAGTATAAACAGCAAAAAATTTATCAACGCCTTCAAGAAAGAAGCCAAACTCAACAAAACGACCACGACAACCCGCTCTAACGGGGAAATTACAACTATAATAACCACGAGTAACAAGAAAACTAATCGCATATACATGATTAAATACGACGAAGACTCTTATTACCCCGAAGTAAGCATAACCATAATCATAAAGGTCAAGTGAACGTGGCAAACATTAGCCACAAAAGCAAAAGCGGCACAGTTACATTAAAACTGCGCCGCTTTTATTTTAACCGCACATGCCTTCCTGACTTAGATTTTCGTTTTTTATTGCTAATATTGCAGGTAAAGAACAAAACCCAAACAAACATTATTATGGAAAAGACAACCGTAATCCGCCGCATAGGGCTTGTGGCACACGATGCAAAGAAGAAAGACCTCATAGAGTGGGTTCTTTGGAACTCGGAACGCCTTAAAGGACATAAGTTCTACTGCACCGGGACAACGGGAACCCTGATTCTCGAAGCTCTCAAGGCAAAACATCCCGACGTTGACTGGGATTTCACAATATTAAAGAGCGGACCGCTCGGTGGAGATCAGCAAATGGGCTCACGAATAGTGGAAGGGCAAATTGACTATCTGTTCTTTTTTACAGACCCTCTGACTGTGCAACCGCACGATACCGACATTAAAGCCCTGACACGCCTTGCCGGAGTGGAAAACATTGTGTTTTGCTGCAACCGAAGCACTGCCGACCATATTATAACCAGTCCCCTGTTCACCGACCCCGACTACAAACACTCCATTCCCGATTATACTTTCTACACAGACCGTTTCAAGGACAAACCTGTGGTAACAGAAGCAATGGAACAGGAACGTCGCCGCCGAAAGAAACAACAAGACAAAGACAATACCGTCAAATAATTAAAATCCCGCACTACGCAAACGGAAAGTTTTCCCATGACGTGTGCGGGATTTTATGTAATTTTGCAATATATCTCCTATCATTTCATGAGCGCATACACCGTAATTCTGATAATGGCCGCTTATTTCGGTCTGCTGTTACTTATTTCCCGCCTCACATCGCGAAGCAACGACAACAACGCCTTTTTCCGTGGCAACAGACAAAGCCCCTGGTGGCTCGTGGCGTTCGGAATGATAGGCACATCCATTTCCGGAGTTTCGGTAGTGAGTGTGCCGGGAATGGTAAGGGACGCCAACATGTCCTATCTTCAAATGTGTCTCGGCTTTGTGCCCGGTTATCTTTTGGTAGCCTTTGTTCTGCTGCCGGTTTACTATAAGTTGAGGCTCACAAGCATCTACGATTATCTCAGCAGGCGTTTCGGCAGTGCCAGCCACAAGACCGGAGCTTCTTTCTTCCTTATCAGCAAACTTTGCGGGGCTGCAGCGCGTATGTTCATGGCTTGTCTCGTGCTCCAGAAGTTTGTGTTCGCCCACTTTGGCATTCCTTTCGAAGCCACAGCCGTTGTTACCCTCCTTCTAACCTGGGCTTACACGCGAAAAAGCGGTGTGAAAACGCTCGTGTGGACCGATGCGTTGCAAACACTGGCTCTCATAGCGGCAGTGGCTACTATATGGATAACCGTATCGGGAGCCATGCACCTGAACCTTAATAGTGCGGTTCACTTTATAAGCGAAAGCCCTTACGGACGAATCTTTGTATTTGACGATTGGAAAAGCGGACAGTTTTTCTGGAAAGAGTTCATTGCCGGAATCTTCATTGTGATAGTTATGACGGGGCTTGATCAAGACATGATGCAAAAAAATCTGTCGTGCAAGAATCTCCGCGATGCCCAAAAGGACATGACCACCTGCGGATTGGCATTTCTGCCAATGAATCTGCTGTTTCTTTCGCTCGGGGTACTGCTTTACGGTTACTGCGCCCAAAATTCCATAACTCCTCCGCAACATACCGATGACCTTTTGCCCATGCTCGCTTCGGGCGGACAGTTAGGCACGCTCGTGCCGGTGATGTTTATAATAGGAATTATAGCAGCCGCTTTCTCAAGTGCCGACTCCGCACTCACAGCTCTCACCACAAGTTTCTGCATTGATATTTTGGGAGTGGAGCGAAACAATCTTTCTGCACACAAAGCCGATGCGGTGCGCCGCAAAACCCACATAGGAGTTACACTTGTGTTCATCCTC
>ENA-OOZG01002514-OOZG01002514.1-human-gut-metagenome-genome-assembly--contig:-NODE-2514-length-11377-cov-1.783872_pt1 | contig 11377 bp, 7 predicted proteins | sample MGYA00241706_ERZ501384 | MGnify/ENA primary metagenome ERZ501384 (study PRJEB25962, sample SAMEA2042742) | human gut metagenome | biome: human gut; feature: human-associated habitat; material: faeces... | reverse complement strand
ATACGCCACACCGACGAAATGCGTAGCATTTTGGAGGTTAGCTCTGAACAGTTACCTTTATTTTAAATCAACAAGAAGACAAGAACAAATATCAATGTTCGACAATGTTCGACAATTCGACGTTAAAAATCGACAAAAATAGTCAAAAAGTCGAGCGGTTTTAGGTACATTTTAACTGTACAAATATTGACAAAGACCTTAGAAAAGGGTTATCATTTTGTTATGAATGTAGGGGATAAGCTGATACGAAGATGGCGGAATACCGTGCGTTATAGAGTGTATGAAGAGATCAGAGGAGTGTGGCGCGTATGAAAGACAATTTGCCGATATTGGAGATAAAGGCCCTGGGCGGCTTTTCGATGAGATATGGAGAGAAAACGATTTCGATTGGCAGTGGGAAATCGACAAAGGCAGTGAAGCTTTTGCAGATTCTGGTATGCAGCGAGGGACGTACTGTTTCCAGAGAACGATTGTTGGATATGTTGTATGGGAATGAAGATATCACGGATGCTGCGAATAATCTGCGCGTGACTACATTTCGCCTGAAGAAGATGCTGGTGACGGCGGGGCTTCCTCAGTATGATTATATACAGATCAAGAGCGGCATGTATTCCTTTGCTGCACCGATGGAGGTTGTGCTGGATGCAGACCGGTTTGTGTCACTGTGCGACCAGGCAGATGAGACAGAGAATGCCGAAGAGAAGATCGATCTGCTGAAGAAGGCCTGTCAGTTATACGGCGGGGATTATCTTCCGGATTTTATCTGTGACGGTGTGGTCCTGGCGAAGAATTCTAATTACAAAGAGAAATATACAAATGCATTGAATACATTGTGCGAATTACTGATGGACAGAGGCGAATATGAGACAGCCATTGAAGTCTGTGAACCGGCCTGTAGAATGTATCCCTTCGATGAGTGGCAGGCTATTCAGATTGACTGCCTCATGCGCATGAAGAAATATGATGAGGCTCTGAAGGAGTATGAGAATACGGCCAAGATGTTTGTGGATGAGTTGGGAGTGTATCCGTCAGAACGAATGATGAAGCTTTTTGAGCAGATGAACGGGCGGATGAACTTCAAGACCCAGTCGCTGCCGGAGATGGAGAAGCGTCTTAAGGAGACGGACAAGGGCAGCGGGGCTTATTTCTGCAGTCTTCCGGGATTCCGTGATACATACCGCCTGCTGGCCAGAATCGTAGAACGTAACGGTCAGTCCGTTTATCTGATGCTCTGCAGTATTACCAATGGCAAAGGGCAGCCGATGAAGAATGAGGAACGGCTGGATATGATGGGCAAGGAGCTGCAGGACACATTGGCGCATTGCCTGAGAAGAGGTGATTCTTATACGCGGTACAGTAAGTCACAGTATTTGCTGCTCCTGGTGGGAACCAACAGAGAAAACTGCAGTCTGATTTTTGAGAGAATCCAGAAGTATTTCTCAAGAGAGCATAAGACCTGGAGTAAGTATCTGGAGTATGCGGTATCATCCGTGGCGGACAGCGGATTTAATAGTGAAGATAATGAGAATAAATGGAAATGGGGCAAAACATGGGACAAATAGTAAGACAGCAGAATTTCCAGCGTTCTCCCAATCTGATCAGTATTTGCGTGGATGAGATTCGGAATGGTGAATTGTCAGGGCGTCTGTATCATTGCTACAGCGAAGAAGCCTGTCCTTTCTCAAATGTGGCTCATCTGATCGAGCTGGCAGAGAATCTATTTGACCAGATTAAGTTTCCGCAGGCATCGACACAGATGCGGACATTTACAGATAAGAGCCGGAAGACGGTACTGCAAATATGGCAGAAAAGAAAACGACGGAGAAAACTGTTGATAAGAAGGCTTCAGAGAAGAAATCAGCAGAAGAGCTTGAGAAGGAGCGCGGCAAAAAGGGGACGATGTTGCTGTACGTGCAGTATCGTCAGCGGTCAACCTGGCAGGGTGTGGTCAAATGGGTAGAAGGCGATCAAGAGTGGAAATTCTTCAGTGAATTGGAACTTTTTAAGATTATTAATCAGGCGATACAGTAATAAAGCCAACAGAACGAATGTAATAACAGACATTGATAAGCAGAGGATTTACTCAATCTTCTTCGACATGACAAAACGACAAAGAGGCGGACATCCGGATCGATCAAAGGATGCGCCTCTTTTTGTGTTCAGAAGGGGAAACAGGGCAACCTTCCGGATGTAAAAAAGATAGATAGAATTAGGATGATTTCAGGAATATTACGTCATGCACCCGCATATAATGGTTGAGATGGCGGATCGGCCGAACATTACACAAAATATAATCGTCACAATGTCGAATAATGAAATAATCATTGAAATATGTCTGAAAAATGCATTAAGGGAAAATTAAAAAAACTGCAAAAAATGTAGTTTTGTAATGGTTGGCGTAATGGGTGATTCGCTATAATAAAACTACAATAACGGAGTAATCCAGAAAGGACGATGAAGGTACTGTCATGAAAGGAAGAGCGAAGAAAGCAGATACATTTCTGGTCAAGATTATGGATCATGAACATGCAACATGGCAAGGGAAAGTGACATGGATTGAAGGACAACGTGAACAGTACTTCAGAAGTGCACTGGAACTCATCAAACTGATAGATGACGCTGTTGAGAAAGAGCAGGAAATGGAAGGAGGAAATGATGTTGAGTAAGTTTAATAATAAGAAGCATAGACGATTGACAGCCTTGTTGCTGTGTGTAGCATTGATGCTTGGCAGTGTAACCTCTGTTTCCGCAGACATCTCTGCAGCAGATTCAGAGACAGAAGTTCAGAATTATACAGAAGAGCCGACAGCAGAAGCGGTTTCCTATGAGGCACCGGAGACTCAGGCAGAAGTTCAGGAAGAGACATCCGTTGCAGAGGAGACAGAAGCACCTGCAGCAGACACTCAGCAGACAGAGGCCCATACCGAAGCTGCAACAGAAGCACATACAGAGACGGCAGCTGAGACACAGACGGCTGAGACAGCAGAGACAGAAGTTGAGACCGAGACAGAAACAGAAGTCGTTGCTCAGCAGTTGGAATATGAAGATGATCAGGTGAAGGTTCACGTAACTGCCAGCGAAGAAGGCATTATTCCTGATCATGCATCTCTGAAGGTTGTTCCACTGGTGAAACAGGAAGTCACCAATGAGATGACAGATGAGCAGAAACAGGAAGTTGAAGCAATCAACAAGAAGTATGACGAAGCAGAGAAGAAGCTGACAGAGAAGGCTGAGAAGGAAGCCTATGATATCGCCGGTTTCCTTGCTTATGATATTTCACTGGTTGATGCAGATGGCAACAAGGTTGAGCCAAATGGTGATGTCAAAGTCACAATGGATTACAAACAGCCGGTGATTGCGGATGAAGCTGTTCAGGCGGTTAAGAACAGTGAAGACATTGACAGCACCGCTGATCTGAATGTTACAGTGATGCATCTGGAAGAAGATGCACATGGCAATGTCAAAGATGTTGTAGATATGGTGACTGATGAAAGAACAGAAGCTAATATTGAGACAACAGATGGGCAGAATGTTCAAAAAGCAGAGTTTGTGAGCGATAGCTTCTCGGTATTTACGTTGACATGGAAGAATACTTATGGAAATTCAATTGCAACAGTTCATATAGTAGACACAGAAGGAAAAGAAATTAGTAGTGCTCAAAATAGTTTTGAAATTTCATCAGCTACAGTATTAGAAAAAATAGCACCAAGTATAGGTGGCTACACATATCAGAAGGCAACGCTTGATAGCTATACAGGAACTGAGATTAAAGAAATTAAAACGGATGACACGTATAAATATTATTGGAAATATACAACACCAGATAATCCGGATTCTTGGCAAGATGTTGGTTGGACTAATCAAGTAAATATTTACCTGATTTACCAGAAAATAACAACTGGTATTTCCATCAAAGATGACATTGTCAATACAGGTGCTTTAAAAGCAGAATATATTACTGAAGAAGGTCAGACAGCACCAACCATTACATCCTATACTTGGTCCAGATCAGATAGTAAAGAAGGTACATATACTGAGGTAGAAAAAGTAAATTATCAGGCATCTGCGACAACGATTAAGACCAACCTTTCAAAAGATGGCACGGAATTGTATCCGGCTTATGACGAAGGCGCCAGAAAATGGTATAAAGTTGAAGTAACCTATGCAGATGGTCAAAAAGATGAATCCGCACCATTTCAGGTGACCTATTATAACCAGTTACAGAACGGAAGCTTTGAAAGCCCAGAAGGAAATAATCAGTGGTCTAATGCAGATTATAAAGCAGATGGCGTATGGCAGACAACTGGAATTGGAACAGGGGACAAGAAAGGCGCTGATATTGAGATTGTCAACCCATCAATAAATAAGTCTGGATATGATAAAAAAGGTTATTCTTGGGTAGGTGGCAAAGATGCATGGACAAAGGCGGCTTATGATAAAGCCCAGTTTGCTGAGTTAAATTGTGAAGCAGCTGGTGCCTTGTATCAGGATGTACTTACTAAAGAAGGGACGGCATTAAATTATTGGTTAGCACATCGAGCGCGAAGTACTTATGGTGTTGAACCGAGTAAAGATCGTGTCGAATATGATACCATGTATCTTGTTATTATGCCGACCGAAACAGCTATAAAAAATAATCTGACAACGCAAACCAATTTGAATGATTATTTAGCTGGCTTAAATGTTAATTATGATGCTACCTATAGTGCTGTGGGGAACGAGCAGGTTTACAACCATAATGGCGTTATGGTACTGCGAGTGACCAGCAATAACCAGGCATGGCAGTATATCAATGTCATTAATGGGTATACAGCAACCTCAAGCTTGACACGATTCTTCTTTATGGCAGGAAAAACAGCATCAGGGAGTGCTACAGTCGGTAACTTCCTCGATCAGGTTGGTTTTTCACAGGAACTTCCGCCGGTAGCAGACGATGAGTTTTCTCTCCAGATTAAGAAGACCTTCAGTGGCCTTGGCAGTGCTGATATTGAAAGAGTTAAAAAGAACATTAGCTTTAAGATCAGTGCAACAAAGAATGATACAAAGTTAACAGACAGCGAGATACAGGCTTTATTCGGAACATCAACGATTGCCGGTACAGACATGACACAGGAGATCGATGGCAGTCTTGTGTATACGATGTCTAATAAGAAGATTGGCGTGAATGATCAGTATAAGGTAACAATTACTGAAGAAAATGCAGGCTTGGATGGATATACATTGAAATCAAGTGCAAGCACAAGTGTACAGAACGCGAATGCGGATCCTGTAACGACAGAGGATTCCATTATCAACGCGTTAAAAGGCAAAGACAAAGCAATTGTAACCTTTACAAATGCATATGAAGAAGACAATTTCAAGAAAATTCATTTCACAAAGATCTGGGATGATGCAAATAATGAGTATGGCACAAGACCATCTAGTCTGGATGTTACATTGCATGCTACATATCTGATAACAGAGGATGGAGAAACACATACAGAAACACTTGATTTGACTGACAAAGTGACACCAAGTGCAACAGTGACACTGAATGCGAATGATGCCTGGAAGTGCTCATGGGAAGTTCCGGTATATTACAAGCTGGATAATGGCACAAAGGTTAAGATTAATTATAGTATTACAGAGGGTGATAATAACAGCGCTTATGTGTATGAAGCAGTCACAGATAACGGTAAGGCTATTCAGGGTGATGGCTCAGCTTACAAAGAAACATTTAGCACAAACGGCATAACAACTGAATCTGTTGCAGGTTCTTCATCAAAGAGAAGAGCAGCAGCAAAAGCAAGGACAGCAACGAATCAGTCAGCCGATACGGCAGTTTTAGCGGCAGACAATACATCCAATGCAGAACTTGGCGAGCCGGCTCATAAGAAGTACATCGCCTATAATGAAGCATCAGGCGCCTATACACTGAATTTGGATGTAACAGGAGCAAGAGGAAGTGCACCTGGTGTAGATGTTTTATTTGTTATCGACACATCCGGAAGTATGGGTACAAGACCGAGTTATTCATGGGGTACTTATTACAATCTCCTTCCAACTGTAAAAAGTTTGTTAACAAAGCAGGATGGTATTGTTGATAAGATTTTTGCCAGTAAGGGCAATAAGAACTCAGTAGCATTTGTATCATTCTCCGATAAGGATGGTACAAACTCAACTTCCTGGTATGGAACATCTGGCAAGGCTGATTTTAAGAAAAAGGTTAATAAACTTAGTGCAACCGGCGGAACAAACTGGACATACGCAATGGTAAAGGCAAGAGAAGTGCTTGCACAGAAAGCCAATAGTGGTAATGATAAAGTCGTTATTTTCCTGTCGGATGGCAAACCAACATATTCATATGTTCAACAAAATGGTAAATGGAAAGAAACCGGAGATGGTTCTAATACCGAAAATTCATATTATCAGGATGCAGCCGATCAGGTAACAGGTTCCTTGGCTAATGCAAAGCTGTATTCCGTATATCTGACATCAGCCACAAAAGATGGCATGAAGACCTTCTCGGATAAGTTAAGTAATTCAGACTTAGTTGATGGAACAAATCTTGATACAGCATTGACTAATATTTTGAACAAGACGATTCCTACTTATAAGAATGTAACGATTACGGATACATTAAGTGAGTATGTCGATTTTGCAGAAAACACACCAACAATTACGGTGACTAAGAAAACAAAATCCGGCAGTGTGACAACACTTGTTAATGGAACAGATTATAGCTCAGGGATCAACGGTAAAACTGTAACGGTTAATTTGTTAGGTGGTCGTTCACTTGAAGATGGTTCTACTTATACTGTAAGCTTTAGAGTAAAGCCATCAGATGAAGCAAATCGGTATTATGCAAATAATAAGTCCTATCCAAATACAGGTGATGACGGAACAGGAATTACAAGTGCAGGAAAAGAAGGTTTCTATTCAAATAATGATGCAAGTACAAGACTGACATATGAGATTGATGGAACAACTGATGGAGAGAAGACGGCTTCTTATCAGAAACCGGTTGTTCAGGTAACAACCCACACATTATCTTATAGGAAGGTTTGGAATCATCCGGAAGGCGTAGCAGAGCCAGCGCAGAATGTTATTCTCAATGTAAATTACACGGATGGCTCAACAGGCCAAGTTACACTTACTAAGGCTGGCAAATATTCTTTCCAAGAGACAGTTCCTGTAACAAAGAGTATTGCAAGTATTACTGAAGAAACTATCAATGACTATGAAGCTTCTTACAGTATCACAGATAACGGCACAAATGCTGTTGTTACCAATAACTATCAGAAAGTAACTGCAAGCACTATTACTGTTAACAAAGTATGGGTTGGTAATGGACCAAAGAGTGCCGTTAGAGTCAGCTTGTATCAGAATGTTGATGGTGGAGAAGCAACGCTTTATGAAACGGTTACACTGAATGAAGCAAATAGCTGGACATATAGCTGGTATAACCTTCCACAATCTAAAGGCAGTAGCACAAACATGACGATGTATTCTTACTCTGTGCGTGAGGAGAGTATTCCGACAAACTATCAGAGCAGTATCAGTTATGAATATGGTAAGGATCAGATAACGGCAACGATTACGAATACGTATGATCCGAACTGTGCAGATGAGAACTACTATATTGCCAATGTGCTTCAGACTGAAAAATTGCATATTACAAAGATTTGGGATGACAGCGACAATGCAGCAGGCCTTCGTCCGGATGAATTGTCAGTCAATGTAGATGGCATGAACTTTACATTATTAGGCAATGATGATTGGACTAAGACAACGACTATTCTGAAAAAGAAAAATAGAAGTCATTCAGCAACTGAAGAATTGACAGGTAATAATTATCAGCAGGTGGGCAATGCTGGAATTACTGAAGCAGCAGATGGTGTGAGTGTTATATTCACTAATAAGCTGAATACAACAAAAATTACTGTCAAGAAAAACTGGAATGATGGTAATGTCAGTGATCGACCGAGCTCTGTGAAATTCAGATTGGAGTATCGTACAGCGGGTACTAGTGGAAATTGGCAGGAATATGGTGTTTATACTCTGACTGGGGAAGATATTACAGATACAGATGGTTGGGTAAAAGTTATTCATAATCTTCCGACAGCCTATGAATATCGAGTAGTAGAGCTTGCTGATAATGATGAACCGGCAACAGCATCCAATTATGGCAACTATGTACCAACAGTTATACAGAATGGAACAATATATACCATGACCAATACATTGAAATGGTCTGCAATGAAAGTCAGTGAAGAGTGGGATGAATCCAATACAAATAGTGTTGGACTTGAAGGTGCTGAATTCGAACTGAAACTGGGTGATACAGTTATTGCAACTGGTGAGTCCAAAGCAGGCGGCTCAATCACATGGACTGTAAAAAATTCCAATTCCACAACAGATTTATACAATCTGAATGGCACATATACTATTCATGAAACAAAAGCGCCGACAGGTTATATGCTCCATGAAGATTGGTCAGTGACATTTACAAATGGACTTCTGACAAAAGTAGATGGCCAAAACATTACAGGAAGCGCTAAAGATGGTGTTGTAATCAAACTTGCAGACAAGAAAGTATATGTACTTCCTGAAACCGGTGGTTCCGGTATTTACTGGTTCTCAATCTGTGGTATGCTGCTTATGATGGCAGCGGCCTGGATTATTTATAAAAACAAGTGCAGGGAGGTGCTGGTGAAATAGAGGGATGAACTTTAAAACCAGCAGTCCCTGGACTGCCAGGATAAAACCAACGTAACATGTCAATCAAATAATATCTAAGAGAGAAAAGGAGAATATTATGAAGAAATTAAAGAAATTATTTGCAGTGATGTTATCACTGGTTATGGTACTCGCAATGGGTATTACAAGTTTTGCAGATAAGGTTACAGATCAGTATGCGAATACAATTACGGTTAGTAACTTGGCAGAAGGTGTAGATACAACTTTAAATGTTTATAATATCATTTATCTTGATCAGGATGCTACAGGTAATCAGACTTGGAAAGTTGTTGAATGGGCAAAATCTTATGTAGTAGAAGATGCAGCTTCAGGTGAATTTACTATTACAAATCCAGAAGGCTTGAGAGATGCTGCAGATAAGAATGAAGCAGATACAACAGCAGTAGAACCAGGAACAAGTCATGATTTTACAAACCTTCCAATTGGTGCGTATGTTATCCGTGCTTTTGATACAAAAGGTACTTATAGCTTAATGGTAGCCAATACATATGATGAAGATGGCAGATATATGGCGAGTGAAGCAGCAAGCGTAACTGCCAAAATGGAAAAATATAATGTTAAAAAGGAAGCAGATGACAAGTTCGTACACAGAGGTCAGACTGTAAACTTCACAATTACAACACAGATGGCACCAAAATCAAATGAAGATGGTGATAAATTAAGATCATTTACAGTAAAAGATACTTCTAAAGGTTTAAAAGCAGATAGTTTTGTACTGGGTGAAGTAACAATTAATGGTGAAAAAAAGACTGTTGATGTGAGCAAGGCTGTTGCTACTCCTAATGCGAATGGTACTGTCACATATATAGTTGATTTAAGTGATTTTATTGCTACTACAGAATCAGGTTCAACAATCGTTGTAAAATACAGCGCAGTTGTAGAAGACGATCACACATATAACAATAGTGCCACTACAGAAGCTGATACAGTTGAATATGAACCTAGTACTGTAACTGGTTTTGAAGGTAATGTAACTCTGAAGAAAGTTGATAAAGAGAAAAATCTCCTGGAAGGTGCTGAATTCCAGTTGTCAAAGGTAGAAACTGTTGACGGTACTGCGAAGACAACATTAGTATCCGTAGTGAAAGTATCAGATGGTGTTTATAAAGTAGCTCTGGATGGTGAACCTAATGCAACAACAACTTTGATTGCTACAAATGGTACATTACAGGTGACAGGTCTTGATGAAGGTGATTATAAATTCAATGAAACAAAAGCACCTAAAGGCTATTCATTAAATCCTGAGGATAAAGCATTTACAATTACAGCAGATGAAACTAAGGAAGTAACTGCAGATGCCGGTGAACTTATCAATACTAAGCTTTCTGCTCTTCCAGAAACTGGTGGTATCGGTACTACTATCTTCACAATCGTTGGTTGTGGTATCATGATCGCAGCAGCAGGTTTATTCTTCGCTAGCCGCAGAAAAGAAAACAGATAAGTCATAAATAAGTCTTTTGGTGAATTCCGGGGCGTTACCCGCCCCGGAATTTATCAGATTAAAGGCAATTTTTCAGAAACTTTTTAACCCATCTCTTTAGGAGAGACAGATACGTATACAACAATAAGGAGAACCCGGATGAAGAAGAAAACGTACAAAATTTTAATAGTCATTATATTTTTAGCCGGTTTGTCCTTGCTGCTGTATCCATTTGTAGCGAATCAGTGGAACAACTACAGACAGAAACAGCTGATCAGTGAATATGATTCTATTGTTTCTGCTGAAGATGCCGCAGGTGAGATTGATTATGCAGCGGAGCTTGAAAAAGCAAGGGCATACAATGAAGCATTATTACCGAGCATCCTGCCAGACTCCTTTGCCATTGCAGAGGCGACGGAAGGGGAAGACAAAGCCTATATGGATTGTCTGAACATTGCAGGTGACGGTATTATGGGTATCGTGGAGATTCCGAAGATTGATATCAAGCTTCCAATCTACCATACCACCAGGGAAGATGTCTTGCAGGTGGCAGCCGGACATCTGGAAGGAAGTTCCCTTCCGGTAGGCGGAGCCAGCACCCATGCAGTTATTTCAGCTCACAGAGGCCTGCCGAGTGCATCCCTTTTCACAGATCTTGACAAACTGGAAGAGGGCGACCATTTCCTGATCCATGTTTTAAATGAGACGTTGTGTTACGAGGTGGATAAGATTTCAGTTGTCAAACCGGAGGAGACTTCCGGGTTGGCAGTGGAAGAAGGCAAAGATCTGGTGACACTGCTCACCTGTACACCGTATGGTGTCAATACGGAGCGATTGCTTGTCAGAGGACACCGTGTGGAATATGTGGAGCAGGAAGTCGAAGCAGAGAAGACGCTTTTCAGCGGTATCAGCATACACACCAATTATTTGTTGTGGGTAATCGTAGGATTACTTGTGACAGTAGCATTTATTGTGGTATTATATAAGAAAGAACAGAAGTTAAAGAAGCACCGTGCCGAACAGGCAGCAGACGGACAGGAGGCACCGGCAGTCAAAGACAAGACAGTGACCGGGGATGCCGATACGGAGACTGAGAAGAAGGAGTAGAAGCTCATGAAGAAGAAGATTTCCGCCATCCTGTTTGGGCTATTGTTTCTGGTGGGATTTGGCATTCTGGTCTATCCGACGGTATCCAATCAATGGAACACTTACAGACAG
>ENA-OOZG01002496-OOZG01002496.1-human-gut-metagenome-genome-assembly--contig:-NODE-2496-length-11418-cov-11.015225_pt1 | contig 11418 bp, 7 predicted proteins | sample MGYA00241706_ERZ501384 | MGnify/ENA primary metagenome ERZ501384 (study PRJEB25962, sample SAMEA2042742) | human gut metagenome | biome: human gut; feature: human-associated habitat; material: faeces... | reverse complement strand
ACTGCGTAGGCTAACGGAGACGTATCTGTAAGCTTATCGAGACGTCTGCATCAGCTAACTGAGACGTCTGAACTCGCTGACTGAACCACTTGAATTGCTTGACTGAGCCACTTGAGCTAGCTGACTGAACCACTTGAGTATTCTTCTTCATGTGCTTGCGTGCAACCATAGAAACTTTTTCTGTAACTTTTGGTGCAAGTACGGGCTGAAGGTCCACAAGAGGGTGTGTCATAAATCAACAGCTCGTAAGTCCGTTAGGCGTTCCTGCGGACTTGCGTTTCTCCCTAACGCCTAGCGGACTTGCAAACCAGTATTACGGACTTATACCACAGCACCTTCTGCCCTATTAGGGCGTGTGGAGCTTACTTGCGAAAGTTCAGTTAAACAGGATTAATCAAGATGGCATCTCGATGCTTCAGCCATTAAAACAACGAGGGCTGCAAACGGCATTGTTACCGTCTGCAGCCCTTACTTATGTTAGAACCAGGAGCGTAAAATTACACTCCCTCACCTGGGTAGTTCGGATCATTCGAGCCGAAGCCTGCCCCCCAACTATTCCATTCTTCTTGCGATATTCCACTTCCGGTACTTCCTCCACCGGTTTCTCCTCCACTTGCTTGCAGGATGCAAGGTGTATTCATTTCAAATACCTGAATTGCAGGTGATATATACTCTTTCTTTTTCATAATTCCTTGTTGATTAATTATTTAACACTAAATTTCTTTCCATTCTTGATATAGATGCCCTTGCGAGGTGTTCCCATTACGCGCTGGCCCTCTAAGGTATAAATGGCTGATGAACCAGTCTGTTTGCCATCTCCTAAGCTGATGATGCGGATACCAGTGGTAGAACTGTCATCAGGCAAACCGATGCTGAACAGCATGGTACGTGAAGAAGCCGACTGCGATGGCTGGACGTTCAGATATATGCGATAAGGAGACAAATCACCTGTGTGGATACCAAACTTACCATCTGCACGGAAACTGTAGCTTCCTTCTGCCATAGGAGTGGTAGTATAAACACCACCTATTGAGGCATTTGTCAGTTCATGGCAGATAGTCATAAAACCGCTCTTACCATCCCAGTCTCTCAAAGTCAGCATCTTGGCTGTTGGAGCTGCAAAGAAGCTGGCGTTGTACTCTACATTCTGTGCCGTTGCAACCAATTTCTGAGCTGCGTTCTCTGCAGCAAGCTTAACAATCATCGGTGTGCCAGCCTCGATGACAGACTGCTCATCGAGCATAAGAACGAATTTCAATACACTTGCATCAGCTGTAGGCATGTGAATCATCATATCTCCTACAGGATAGCACTTCTCTGCACCAGTAACATCAGCTGCATTGATATCGAAAGGAAGGCAGAGTGTTACATAACCCTTCTGTCCCTCATTGAGCTGACGGCTATACTGCAGGTCCTTAATCGTGAACTGAGCCTGGGTGTTGATGGCTGTAGAAGCATCGTTAAGGGCCAGTTTCTCAACATAGAATTTTCCGTCTTCTTCCTTGGTAGCCTTCAGTGTACCATCTACATCTGCTACATACTTATGCTCAGGGCAGTTCTCGTTGCTGCAGCCCATGTGATAGATGTGCTTGTCGGCATCGAACTTAGGACTGGTTAAAGTGGCAGATGCTACGTGAATCAATTCATTCTCAGAAGTACTGTTGCTATATGAGGAAGCCGTTCCATCGCAGCAAGTGAACGATCCATGATATACAGTATTGCTCTCTTCAGCAACAAGTACAGGATAAGCATCTGTGCCGAGTTTCTGATACCAAACCAGTTCACCTTCTGATTTGCTTCCGTTGAGCAGGTAAGCCACCTCGCCGCTGTTCAGCTGCTCTGGGGTGAATGCTTTAATCTTTTCTGGATAGGTCAATGAGCCTTTTCCGATAGCCTTGACAGCATTACCTGTCTGCTCAATTTTATTGATGGTAAGCTTCGCGCTGCTGTTGTATGCCAAGATGCTAGAAGCGGTGCTGGAGGAATCTTGTATGCGTCCAACAAGGAGACCGGCACGATCTGCAGAAGTAGCAGTAACATTACCAGTGCCAAGCACATTGTTCAGATTACATATATAACCATCTCCTATCAGGTTTCCGACAATATCAGCTCCAGTTATATCGCCATAGTTGGCACAATTCTGAATGGTTCCTGAGGCAAAAAATCCAGCAATGCCGCCAACTTGGTTTCCCATACCTGTTACGACACCATAATTGGCGCATGAAATGATGGATTTGCCGGAACGTTCATAGTTACCTACAATACCTCCTACAAAATTTGCACCATTCACCTTTGCATGGTTTTCGCAGTTGCCGATGTCGCCACTTGCTCTTCCTTCTATTCCGCCAACGTAATCTTTTCCTTCTACCGAACAGTTAGCCAAGGTCTTGATATTTTCAATAATACAAAGCTCTTCGTATCCTGCCAAAATTCCAGTATGATAACCAGTACTATTCACCTTCGCATTGTCGAAAGTGATGTTCTTGATGCTGCCCTTTTCTGCATAGCCGAAGAAACCGGCATAATCAGAGGTGGCATTGATGTAGAGATTACTGATGGTCTTCCCGTTGCCATCGAATGTACCTTGATACTTATTACCATATGAGTTGCCGATAGGAGTCCAGCTGAGCTCTGCTACCTGCTTTTCGGTATCAGCCTTATGGCATATAGTGCTCATATCAATTTCTTTCACATCATCGGCAATCTTTGCACAGGCTTCCATGCTACCTTCATTCACGAAGTCACGGAACCACGCCAGATGATCTGCCGTCTTCAGTTCAAATGGTTCCGCCTCAGTTCCTTTACCAGTCATGCCTGTTGGCAATTCACAATCAAGACCATTCATTTTTACATTGATTGTAACTTCGTCTACTATGGCATAGCCATCATATTCTCTTGCACCGATATAATAAGTGGTGCCTTTCGTTACAGTATAGGTGATTTTGAAGCCAGACCAATTGCCAGAATCATCGGAAGTCAAGCAAGATGCAGCCGTAGGGCTCTCCCACAGGGTGCCATAGGTATTATAGCCGACGCTGTTTGCCGTCACCTCCAATGTGCCATCTTCTGGAGCAGTATATTTATAAAGGTTGTAACCGCTGATTTCATCCCTACTGCCATACGTTTTTTCGATTGTTATGGGATTGTTGCCCAATGTCAAGGAAGGAATTTCATGCTGACACTTCGTGCACTTGCCGTTCTCATCATATTTATGTCCGGTTGCTGATACTGCAAGATTGCTCACCTCTTGTGTCATTTGCTCGTCTGAGAAAGACTTATGACAAAGATTACATTCCCAATATTCGATGTTGCCATCTGTGGTGCAGGTAGCATCCACAAATTTGTGATGTATGGGACTATCGCCATGCTTAATCGTAAATGTGCCCTCTTGTGCAGGCTTGGTATTGTTAAATGTACCTATACCTTCCAACTCTCCAGAACATTTCATTATCACAGGACTATCCGAATACACCTTATTCGTAGAGCCAAGTAAAGGATAATCGTCGGTGTTCAGATTTTGCCCCCATTTTGCACTTTCTGAGGCATTTTCCTGGAGTATAAAAGCAACCAATCCGCTCTTCAATTGTTCTGCAGAAAATGCTTTTATCTTTTCAGCAGATGTCAATGACCCTTCTCCGATAGCCTTGACAGCTTCACCTATCTGCTCAGCTCCTTTGATGGTAAGCTTCGCATTGCTGCTGTATGCCAGGATGCCAGAAGCGGTGCTGGAAGAAATTTGTATGCTTCCAACAAGGATACCGGCACGCTCTGTATCAGAAGTAGCAGTAACATTACCAGTGCCAAGCACATTGTTCAGATTGCATATAAAACCTTTTCCTATCAGGTTTCCGACATAATTAGTTCCCGTTACATCGCCATAGTTGGCACAATTCTGAATGGTTCCTGAGGCAAAAAATCCAGCAATGCCGCCAACTTGGTTTCCCATACCTGTTACGACACCATAATTGGCGCATGAAATGATGGATTTGCCGGAACGTTCATAGTTACCTACAATACCTCCTACAAAATTTGCACCATTCACCTTTGCATGGTTTTCGCAGTTGCCGATGTCGCCACTTGCTCTTCCTTCTATTCCGCCAACGTAATCTTTTCCTTCTACCGAACAGTTAGCCAAGGTCTTGATATTTTCAATAATACAAAACTCTTCGTATCCTACCAAAATTCCAGTACAATACTCACCAGTACTCTTTACCTTTGCATTGCCGAAAGTGATGTTCTTGATGCTGCCACCTGTATCAGTATAGCCGAAGAAACCGGCATAGCAGGTGATATCGGTATTCTCAGAGATGGCATTAATGTAGAGATTTCTGATGGTCTTCCCGTTGCCGTCAAATGTACCTTGATACTTATTATCATATGAGTTACCGATAGGAGTCCAGCTGAGTTCTGCAGTATTCGTTGCGTCATCCTTCGCATGGCAGAACTCTGACAAGTCGATATTATCAGTCAGCGTGGCAGAAGCTGATGGGTGAGTAGTTCCAGGGTTTTCGCCTTTGTCCACGATAGTTCCGTTCACATAGTCGCGGAACCACGCCAGTTCGGCAGCTGTGGATATCTGATAAGGATTGTCTACTCCATTACCAATGGAAGGCTTGGAAGGTGTTTGCGCCCATGCCCCCCATAAGGCATGAGGATAGCCATCACGAGCAGCAGCATCGTGACGAGCCGATTCGATTTGTGTAATTGTTTCTTTTTCATACACGTTTTGTTATAAATGATTAATGTTAATATTTTGTCTTATATATCTGCTTGCCAGTTTATCGCAAAGATCAGGAGTTTTCCTCTATGATGGGATAGGCTTCGCTATCATGTCCATTGGATCATCAGAGCGAAGATCATTCCTGGAAACATAAGAGGCTTGTCTGTATGATGAACAGGTATGCCGGACAGCAATCCGGCATGGCTCCAATCTAGCAATCATGCTGCAAATATACAAAAAATAATTGAAATGAGGTGTCGCATTCCCATGCCTAGGTGTCGCATTCCTATCATTTAGGTGTCGCATTGGTGGGGGAATGCGACAACTAAAAGGAATTTTTTCGATAAAAATGTCGCTTCTCTCTGGTGTTTTACAAAAATTAGCAATTTAGGCTTCCTGTCATCCGGAGCAGCATTTGTAGCCGGATAGTCACTCTTTTCCGTCTCTCAGAGCCTCCCGAAAGTCCATTTTGCGTAATGCCAACAATAAGAAAAAAGGGGCAGCATGTTCGTTATGCTGTCCCTACATGTAACCTTTGTTAGCCTGTTTTGATTCAATCTTCCGCACTCTTTCGAAAGATAAAATTGTAAAGATTATGTATCTTTTTGGGTGTTTATATACGCCTCCAAGAATACAGCTTTTATCCAAAAGTCAAGGCAAACAACGCCTAGCGGACTTACAAACCAGTATTACGGACTTATGACACAGCACCATTTGTTTATACGAATTTATACGAACAGGTCGTCCATTGTAATTTGTACTTGAGCCAAGGCTGCATACTGTGTAAGGCGCACGCCAAAAGTAGTAATCATCGTTGGGATAATGCCACTTTTTATCCCTGTTTCTGCCACGAAATCAGCCATACGATTACGAATGCGCATATCCTCCTCCTTAGTGATCGTGTAAGGCATCTGCGAATACTTGATTTCACATAGATTCACGAGATTATCGGCACGTTCTATCAGTAAGTCGATTTGTGCAGCTGGCTTTGAAACCTTACTTCGCCAAGAATAATACTCGGTATGGATTTGGTCTATCCCCAAGAAATGCTTGATTTGAGGAATATGCAACATGCAAACTCGCTCAAAAGCCAAGCCATACCAAGTATTTTGACGAGGTTTTCCCATCAAGTGAGTCCAATATTCCGTGTCCGTCGTACCAGGATGGCAAAACGTCATATAAAATAATGTATAGAGGTCGGTGAGCTGAAAGATTTGATCTTTCTGCTTTATCTTCTTATCCCTGGTATTATACCCTCTTACAAAATCGCAATTTATCAATTCACTAAGAACCTTTGTCAAAGTTCCACCCGATTTCAGCTTCAATTTCTCCATGATTTCCTTTCGGGTCATACCTTGTCTGCATGAGGCAAGTGCCTCTATGACACGCATATAGACCTCAGAATTTCTAAACAAGGACGAATATAGTCTTCCATATTCTCGCTTCAGTTCAGCGTGGGATGAGAAAAACAATCTGTCGACATTCCCTTCCACACCTTGCTTTTTATCCAACAAACTGAGATAATAAGGCACCCCACCAAGGATGCTATATATCTGAAGGATAGAAATGCGAGTCCATGAGAATCCATAAGCTTGCAGCATCAGTTCCGTCTCACAAAGAGTAAAAGGAGCAAGATACATCTCGTGCGTTATCCTATTATGAAGCCCACCATGACTATCTATCAGATTGGCTATCATCCACGACGTGGCACTGCCACAAACGATAAGCATGATTTCACTTTGGTAAGCTGCCCATCCGTTCCAAAAGTGCTCAAAAGCCTGTTGAAAACCAGATTTCGGCGTATCCAAGCATGGTAGTTCATCGATAAAAACAACGAGTCGTTCTCCTTTCATTTTTGCCTTTAACAACTGTTTTAATGCCTCAAAAGCCTCTGTCCAATTCGTAGGAATAGGCTGTTTGGAATCTCCATATTCCCTCAGCGCAAACCCGAAATTAGAGAGTTGCGCCTCAGCTGGTGCCTCTATAGACCCAGACATATCAAAGGCAAACTTATCACGGAAGAGATTTCTCACAAGATAAGTCTTGCCGATACGACGCCTGCCATATACAGCCACGAACTCAGCTTTGCCAGAATGATAATATTCTGTCAACAGCTCGATTTCTTTCTTTCGTCCGATAATTTGCTCCATACCTTTTTAAGCTAACTTTAATGATGGTGCAAATATAAGATAATTATTCAAGAAAAACAAGGATTCTTTAGCCAAATCGATGAATTTTAACTCGATTTGGCTAAAGAATAGGTTATACTATAGCCAAATCGAGCATTTTTCCTTCGATTTGGCTATAGAATGCCTTGTAGATTGCTATTATCCCCCTGGGCTAAGAGCTTTTGAGCTTTCAGCCCGTGCCGTACAGTTCTTTAAGACTTACACAGGCAAGATTTTGAGAATCTGGGGGAATTTTAGGCAAAAAGATTTTGAGGAAAAGAATATTTTATGTATATTTGCCCCCAATTGTAACATCAACAAGTAAAGATTTTGAATATATTCATTATGAAACAAAGGAATACAGACATCGACTGGATAAGAGCCATCCTCATTATTCTCATGATATTGATTCATATCGTGAGTTTCGGCAACGCATATCCCCAGCTCAAGGCAGGCATCCTATCTTTCATGATGCCTACCTTCCTCATTATCACAGGCTATCTCGTGAATATCGGGAAAAGCCCAAAGGAGATGGGAAGGTACCTGATGTGTCTCGCTTTGCCTTACGTCATCATGGTTACCGGGTTTTCTGTACTTTCCTATTTCATGCCCGTAAGAGATGGCATCACGGAACTATCCCTCGCGCAGATTTGCGAGAAGATATTCGTTACTTCCATCGGTCCCTATTGGTTCATCCAGACCATGATTATCTGCGGCATTCTTTATTACGTCAGTTTCAAGGGAGCAACCTGGGGAACCCTCAGACAGGGAAAAACGACGATGAGCACCACCACAAGCCTCTTTATCTTCGCCACCCTACTTCTGCTCCTGTCCAAGACACCCGCTCTTTCGCCCAGTGCCGCCACCTATTATTTCATCGGAGCGGTACTCAGACAATGCCATATCGGCTTTGACAGAATTTTCCGTCCTTCACCGGTTGCCCTGCTGCTCTGGATCAACTTGCTGGGCTTGGAAGAATGGTACGACTGGGGCACGCTCGCCATCGTCTTCTCCTGCTGGTGCTGCATTTCATCCCTGATGTGGATACACAGCCTCATCAAACGCCTACAGGATAATGCCTGCGTCCGAAAGACAGAAGACACCTTATTATATATAGGCCGCAACACGCTTCCTATCTATCTCTTCCACCCCATCTTTACGATGGCAGCCAAGTTTTATCATCCCCTCTTTAACTGGGACAGGAGCGAAATCTGTTTCGCCCTCGTTACCATTTTCATCGCCATTGCCGGAAGCATCGGCATCGCCAAGATGATGGAGAAGACCCATCTGGCTTATTTCTTCGGAAAAGGAAAGATGCTGAGATAAATAATACCACGATATATTTGGTAATTTGGAGATTTTGAAGTACTTTTGCAACATGAATATCAAGAACAAGATAAATAATATGGATAATGCCAAGCGGGAGAAGCTGGGCGAAGTCATCAGATTCGGAATCGTAGGCGGACTGGCTACGGTACTGCAATATGTCATCTACCTGGCTATGATGCCGGCGCTGGCCCATTTCATCCCCAACATGGGCGACCACAGTCTGGCTACCACCGCCAACACCATCGCCTACATCGTGAGTTTCATCTTCAATTTCATCGCCAGTACCCGCTATACCTTCAAGGTAAAGGCGAATGCCAAGCGCGGAGCAGGATTCACCCTCTCCCACATCGTCAACTACTCGATGCAGACCCTCTGCCTCAACCTCTTCGTAGGCTTGGGTCTAGCCAAACAGCTGGCTATGATACCCACCCTCTGCATCTGCATCCCGGTAAACTTCCTCCTGGTAAGGTTCTTCCTGAAGAAATAAGGGGATTCCCAAAACACGATAAAAGAAAGATATGAAAAAGATATTCGATATTTTTAAAATCAAGAAAGAGGAAAGAGTTTCAGCACTCGTCGCACTCATCATAGCATGTGCCCTCAATGCCCTGACTGTCATCAAATACCACAGCCAGTTCTCGCAGATTACAGATAATTATCACAAACTCTTTGTCAAGACCTTCCATGTGGCAGGTTTCGACCCGCTTACCTATAGCATCGTATCTCACTGGGACACAGAATATAACGTATACCGCCACCCGCTGCTGGCATTCTTCATGTATATCCCGAATCAGATAAATCAAGGATTGATAATGCTTACCGGCATCAACTGCGTTCAGTTTGTCGTGGGAGCTATCCTGGTGTTCTGCGCCTTCTATTCCTTCATTTTCCTTTACCGTATATTCAGAGAAGTGATTGGTACAGAGCGCTTTGATGCCAATCTGCTCTCTGCCTTCTATTTCTCTTTCGCCTATGTGATGGTTTCAGCGATGGTACCCGACCATTTCATCATGTCGATGATCATACTCCTCTGTACCCTGTATATCACAGGCGTATGCATGAAGAAAGGCAGACAGCTTACCATCTGGCAGACTATCCTGCTCTTTGTATTTACAGCGGGCGTATCGCTCAACAATGGTCTGAAGACCTATCTTGCCGCCCTTTTCACCAATGGCAGAAAGTTCTTCAGTATCAAATACTTCCTGATAGGAGTCATCCTTCCTGCCGCACTCATGTGGGCTTTCGCCAGATGGGAATACCGCACCTTCGTATGGCCTAAGGAGATGGCAAGACACGAGGCTAAGATGAAGAAAAACAAGGAAGCCACAGCCAAGATTTACCAGCAATACCGCGACAGCACGGGCGTAAAAGACTCGGCAAAGGTGGAAGCTGCCGTCAGGAAAATCATCAAGGATAAGGCGCATGCCAAATATGTTCGTGACCATAAACAGATATGGAACAAGAACACGGGCAAGCCTATCGCCAGGGGCGAATTCATGAACTGGACCGACAAGACTACCTCCCGATCACAAACGCTGGTAGAGAATTTCTTCGGCGAAAGCATCATGCTGCACCAGCAGAACCTCCTGGGCGATGTATTGCGCAACCGTCCGGTTATCGTGAAATACCAGTCAGCAGTCAATTATGTGGTAGAGGCATGTATCGTTGTGCTTTTCTTACTTGGCATCCTTGCCGGAAGAAAATCAAAGTTCCTCTGGCTCACCCTGACATTCTTCCTGATGGATGCTGCCCTCCATATCGGTTTGGGCTTCGGTATCAACGAGGTATATATCATGACTGCCCACTATATGTATGCCCTTCCTATCGCCATCGCCTTCCTGGCGCTCAAGGCAAAAGGAAAGAACCTGAAATGGGCCTTCAGAGGATTGATGCTCGCCATCACCCTCTATCTGTGGATAAGCAACGGATATCTGCTGGTAGGCTACATGCTAGGATAAATATTAGCAAGAAGCCTTGATCCAGCGGATGATATCCTCATGCTTCATATCAAACTTACGGGCAAAGAGGCGGTTGCTTTGTTCCAGCTCCTCTTTGTCTGCCAAAGTCCAAACGTATGGATTGCCCCGTTTCCAGTCAATGAGTCGCATGCAGCCCTCATATTCATCTTTTTCAGAATACAGGGCGGCCCGGAAATCGGGATGATTCCATACCAGGGTCTGCAGGAAGAACTCATCAGGGCAGAAGGTATAATTGAATCTTTTCAATACAAACGGCTTCTGGCTCACCACATACTCCACGCATGCCTGCGTGATGCTCACCCAGTTGGCACCCTTGGCAAAATCCATCTTCTGGCGATGCAGGAACGGCATGAGCAGCATCGAAAGATATTTATTCAGTCGCCTGGTAATGGCATTCAAAGCCCCATACTTCGAGCGGGTAAGACTGGTAAATAGCCAATAACGCATCATCTTCCGGCGGCAATCCCATTCAAATTCCTCACCATGATTGATGCCCACAAACTCTTTACCCTGATGCTCATCGAAGAACTGATGGATGTAATCCTGCGATTTGATAGGTAAATCCTGACCACTCAGCAGATGGTAGTAGGCATAAGGTCCATGCTTCAAAGCCTCCTCGAAAAGCACATACTCCGCCTTAATCTGGCTCAGATTTCCCCAACGCACATCCACCCTCTGTTCCAACACAAAGAGGCGTGCCTTGGAAAGAACCAGCGGTTCAGCACCATCCAGCATATCCGATTTCCGATCGATATGCAGAAATATATCATTGCGCTCATCATCGAGCATCGACAGCAATACCCTCAGAAGCGGTAAACTGCCATGAGCCATTATCAAAAAAGCATGTTTCATTGTCATTATTTATCTTTATTATCCAACTTTCCGTCCTGATGACTTTTTCATCATCATTGCGACAAAGATACACCAAATAAAAGAGAATACAAAATAAAACTCCGTTTTTATCAGAAAAAAGACACAAAATAGAGCCTTTCTTTTTGAATATTCAGAAAAAACAATTACTTTTGCAGCGCTAAGAAGGAGATGCGGCATGCATCAGCCCAGCAAAAAAAATAATCAGAGAATGAACAATATATTTAGAATTAAAAAAGAAGAAAGGCTCTTTGCCTTGATTACACTCATCGTTATCATCGCCTTCAATGTGCTGATGATAACCTATCATTTTGATGATTTCGGCAAACCGACCATCTTCAATCATAAAATG
>ENA-OOZG01002492-OOZG01002492.1-human-gut-metagenome-genome-assembly--contig:-NODE-2492-length-11426-cov-3.279131_pt1 | contig 11426 bp, 11 predicted proteins | sample MGYA00241706_ERZ501384 | MGnify/ENA primary metagenome ERZ501384 (study PRJEB25962, sample SAMEA2042742) | human gut metagenome | biome: human gut; feature: human-associated habitat; material: faeces... | reverse complement strand
ATCAGCTGGCGGATGTCATGCGCGAAGCCGACAGGCGCGGCTATATCATCGTAAACTCCTGCATGGAGCAGAAATACGGCACCGAATTTTGGAGGCCCGCCCTGTTCGCCATGCTTACCGCTGTGCAGCAGGGTCGCGTCAATGCCGTCATGGTGCAGAGCCTTGACCGACTGAGCCATGACCTCACAACGCTGTACCGCATCCTGCGCTTTTTGCAGAATCATGGTGCGGTGCTTATCACCACCAAAACAAACCTGCAATATGAACTCTATTTGACCGGGCTGGAAAGCCGCCTACTCAAAAAATCTTTGCACATAGACGGTCATGTACCGTGATTCATCGCCTACGAAACGACCACGATACCAGACAAAAGCTGATAGACAAACGGTTGAATTTGAGCCGTTATTTGCGGCTTTCTTTGTTGGGTATCGTGATAGCTATTTGCGTGCATTACTGGTATGCTTGTGCTACCAAATCAAACGAAGATATGGAAAAAAATACAGGAGTGACAAAAATGAGAGCAACAACACAATTTCCCGAAGTAACGAAACGCGAACGCATCGCTGTCAACACCAAGGAACTGCAAGCTATGCTGGGCTGCGGGCGTAAAACTGCCGTGGATATCGGAGAACAGGCTGGTGCCAAAATTCAAATCGGACGGCGTGTGCTTTGGAATCCCATCGTAGTCAAGGAATACATTGCCCAAATCTCATTGTAAAGGCAGGAACAAAATCATGGCAGCGCAAAAGAGAGTTGACAACAAACGCCGAATCTTAAAAGACGGCGAATCTCAACTACCGGATGGACGGTATCGCTACCGATACTTCGATATGGATGGATGTCGACAGGTCGTTTACAGTTGGAAACTGGTCGAGCGTGACCGCATGCCGCCAGGCAAGAAGGATGACCTAAGTCTCCGTGAAAAAGAACGCCAAATCGAGCGCGACATGGAGGATAGCATCAAGACAGGGCGTGATGCCAAAATCACACTAAACCAGATGTTTGAAACCTACATGACCGGAAAAATCTCACTCAAGCAATCGACCCGAACTAACTACATTTATATGTACACGCATTATGTGCAGGATGGGTTCGGAAAGAAAATGCTGAAGGACATCCGCTACTCCGACGTAAAAGCATTTTACAACTCGCTAATCGTTGAGAAAGGCTTTAAGGCCAACAGCATGGAAATCATCAATACCCTAATTCACCCGGCACTTACCCTTGCAGTACGAGATGGGTATATCCGCTTTAACCCATCGGATGGAGTTATGATGGAAATTAAAAAGAGCCATCAATGGGAAAAGACTCATCGCCACGCTCTTACGATTGAGGAACAAAGCGCATTTTTGAACTACATTGCATCCAATGAGCAGTACAAACACTGGCTGCCGATGTTCACCTTATTTTTAGGTACAGGCTGCCGTGTGGGTGAAATCGTCGGTCTGCGCTGGGAAGATTGTGATTTTAAGCAGCGCATCATCAACATCAATCACACACTGATTTACCGTCTGCAAGACGATGGCCGGGTAGAGTACCACATAACCACCCCCAAAACCGAAGCGGGCATCCGAGAAATTCCCATGATGGATGAGGTCTACGATGCTCTGGTTCAACTTAAAAACTGGCAGGTGCTTGTCGGGGATGCCCACGATGAAATCGATGGTTACTCCGGGTTCATCCTAACAAACCGCTTTGGAAACGTATGCAACCCGCATACCATCAACCGCGTCATCGAGCGGATGTACAAAGGCTACAACAAACAGGAAACAGAGCAGGCCCGCGCAGAAGGGCGACAGCCGATGCTGATCCGCCACTTTTCCGTACACAATTTACGCCATACATTCTGTACCCGATTCTGCGAGAATGAAACGAACCTAAAAGTCATTCAGGACATCATGGGTCACGCAGACATCACCACCACAATGAACATTTACGCCGAAGCCACCAAGGAAAAGAAGCAGGAGGCAATGGCAAATTTGAACGGGAAAATCAAGATTATGTAAAAAAGACCCACGCGGGAACAGCAGCACCTTGACTACTGTTTCCACGTGGGTCACTTTGTTTTGGAAAAGAATCGTTCTCAAAAACATATTATTAAGTATACTATAATTCTTTTAGCAAAGTGCAATATCGGTACATATTTTCCCAGTGTTGCAAAACACTCATTTTTTTATTCATTGCCATTTTCAGCAGCTTCAACCAGTTTGAACTTAGGAGTAATCAAATCGACAACCTCTCTAATTTGTTCAACAGGATGAACCCATGCCAGACCACTGTTTTCACTTCGAATTTCTACAATTTCTTCTGTTTGCTGATTGACCAACTGTTCCCTATAGGGAATATACGCATGAACAATTCCAAGTAATGTAGATGCTCCAAATACCGGTGTGTCCTCAATGGAGATAAACTCAGGTCTTGTTATAATTGGGCTTCCGGAATTGCCTGGAAAATTTTGAATATCAACGAGAATATTCTTTGTTTCATGAATTTGAGCTTCGCTCATACGCGCTACACAACCAAGGCGACAAATCGGTAACTTGGAACTCACATTAACTAATCCCATCGGATATCCAAGCATATATACCAAGGAACCTTCATCCACGCCTTTGCTACGTAAATCGCTGGAACTCATTGCATGTTCATCTATGTCGAATGCAGGAAAATCGAAATTATTTTCTGTAATAAATCCAGCATTTAGCTGAAGAACCGCTATGTCTACATTTGAATCAGGATGAGTCTTATATAGCGGCTTTTCATTCTCAATAAGCGATGCCGGAACTTCTTTTAATGACCCATCAGTACGGTCAGTGAAGCGAAGAATTATCATAGATTGATTTTCTACCACATGCCTGTTTGTAATTAGCATAGGTATGGCATTCCCTTCGGAATCAACTTTACGTGTGGCCAAAAAACCTGTCCCAATCCATGTGGTGGATATTTTTGTTTGAATCCCGATAGAAACAACTGCATCAATGAAAAACTGAGGAATTATTGCCATCTTTAAACCTCCCTACTTCTTCAACAATTTATTTTATGATAGCAAAATAAAGCCTTCGCGTCAATAAACCGAGCTAGGAACTTATATACAATATCATCCGACTCGTGTAATGCCGCCTCGTCACTTGGTACAACGGTTGATATTAATCGTGCCGAGAATACTCGCGAGGTCCACAGTTCAAAGGAGAATTCCTATTCGTAGAAGTCCTCTTTCTTTTATTCGCATAACAGGATGCAAGTTCCCTGCTAGTATCCTTTAATTGTTGGGGCGTTCGTTGTTGTAAATAACTATCTCAGTCAAGCTTATTTCGGCTCGTTCCGTTAGCCGTTTCCCCATTCAGGGATACCGTCTATCCCGGTTTATCACGCGGTTCATGTACCAAACCGTGTACCAAATGCCGAAAGTGTGATAGAATAATACATAACCTGATGGAACGGAAATTTTCGGTGTATCGCAGTATCACTCCAATGATGAATCAAGATATAACCATCAAATGAGCGAATCGTGCAAGTCCCCACGATGAAGCCCATTGACCAGTAATTTATTAAAAATATCACGTTGAAACGTTAAACGAAAAAACGCGATGAACGTAAAGAACTGCGTCATGCCTTGTTTGACATCAATTTGACAGCGATTTCATGATGTATTACGCCTTAACGTGTGGCGTTGCGGTTGTCATATAGAGCGCAATTCAAGTTTGAATAAAACCCATAGAGCACTTCTTAGAGAAATCTGAGAGGTGCTCTTTTTGTTTATCCAGACGGTCAACTTCTGATAGTCAGACAATTTTGTGGGGGATTTATATGAAAAACGAGTACAAACCAATCAAGCCTATGAAAGAAGTGCCAAATCAGCTTCGTAAACTGCGCCGCCAGTTCTTGCGGTATCAGCAGGCGGAAATCGTGTACAGCTTGTCACACAAGAAACTGTTTGAACTTGCCAGCGATGCCGGTGCAAGTAGGAGCATCCCTGACCGCACCGGTTGGCTTTTCCCAACACGTGATAGTTTACTTGCAGAATTTGTACACTGATGATGTCTATGATTTGGAGCTTTATGAATCGAATGGGTTAGCCGCTGTTGAACCAAATGTACTGAGCGGAAAATATGCGTTTCTTTCCGCTTGTGTTGTTGGCGATGCAGAAAACCGTTACCAGTTCAGCTGTAAACAGAACGAGCTTTCCACGGAAACCGGTGCGGATTTTCACTTGACAGTAACAGACACCGTAAATCCTGAACGCAAAATGAGCACCCCAAGCCGAGATCAGAATGTCACGGTGCAAGCGGCGAACGGTTTCAACAATCGGGATACAGTTGCAGCGGAGCAGCCGATCATAGAGCCAGGGGTCGTTTCCCAACCTGTAAAGCAGCAGGAAAAGCAGTTTGATCTGCTTTCCCTACTGCTGGACTTTATGCCGGTGGTGCTTGTGGGTGCGGTGCTCTTTGCAATACGCCGCAAGCGCTGCCACTGAGCCCCGCAGGGGTAACCGGAGCGTGAGCGACGGTTAGCAAGCATTGCATCTGTATATACACAGATGCGCTCAGGGACACCCTGAAACCCGTTTTGGGGAATATTCCCCATGCCCTTTTGACGAGAAATGGACCGGATAGATGAAAAAGAACAGAGAACGACCGATCAGCAAACTGCTCTTTTTTTCGGAAGAAGAGCTTCAAATCATTCAAGGAAAAATGCAGGAAGCCGGGATGACAAACTTCTCCGCTTATTGCCGGGAACAGCTGGTTAAGGGCGAAGTGCGTCATTACGATTTTCAGGTGCTTAAAGAGCAGACGGCTTATATTGGGCGAATCGCCGGCAGCATAAACCAAATTGCAAAACGCTGCAATGAAAATAAGTCGGTTCACACCAATGATGTAGAGCAGCTGCGCCGAGAATTTCTTGAACTGAAAGCAGACTATCTGGAACGTGTGGTTAAGCTGTTGAGAAAAATTTATTGAATAGGAGAATGACGATATGAATCAAAATGAAGAAATCCGTGTGTTGTATGTGCAGCCGGGTAAGTACCCAGAGGAAATCAAGATATCTAATACGCTGGAAACTTTTCAAAAATATGTTTGTGGGAGTATAGAAAGCGTAAGATTGGACAGGGATGCCTATATCATCTGTAATGATGAAGGAAAGCTGCTTCCATTACCACCGAACCGCTTATATGGTCCAACGGATTTCTTCGCAGGTCCGTTTCTGATATGCGGAGACGGTGGTGAAGATCTGATAAGTTTGACGGATAGTCAAATTGCAAAATATGAGAAAAAATATCACTCACCCCTGATTTTCCTTGAGCTATATCCGAAGCCGATTACTCTCAAATGCACACCAGAATTGTATGCCAAATGTATGGGAGAGGAACATCAGCATGATACACAAGAAAATGAACGTGATGAGAGATAAGTCCATTTGTATGGAAAATCGTGAAAATGGGCTTTGCTCTTATTGAAAAGCATGATATACTATTCTTACATTGTACTGATGTAAGGAGAGCAGCGATGGCAGGCACAGAACGGTATGTTCGTAACAGCACAGCAGATTTTCTTGTGTTCACGAAAGATTCAGAGACAGATGGCATAGAAGTTCGCGTTCAGGATCACGAGGTCTGGCTGACGCAAAAAGGCATCGGACAACTGTTTGATGTTGACCGCAGTGTTGTTGCCAAACATCTGCGGAATATTTTTGCGGAAAATGAATTATCCGAAAGTACAACTTGTGCAAAATTTGCACAAGTTGCAGATAATGGCAAGACCTATCACTACAAATTCTACTCCCTGCCCGCCATTATTGCTGTTGGCTACCGCACCAATTCCACCCGTGCCACACAATTCCGTCAATGGGCAACCAAAGTGCTGGATACATTTACCCGGCAGGGATATGTTCTGGATAAGGATCGGCTTATTAATGGGCAAATCTTTGATGAAGATTACTTCGACCATTTGGTTTCCGAAATACAGGAAATCCGCGCCAGCGAGCGCCGCTTTTACCAGAAAATTACGGATATTTATGCTACTGCCGTAGATTACTCGGTAGACAGCAAAACGACCAAAGACTTTTTTGCAACCGTTCAGAATAAAATGCACTACGCTGTTCATGGCAGTACTGCCGCAGAAGTCATTGTGCAACGGGCAGACCACACAAAAGACCACATGGGGTTGACCTCATGGAAGAATGCCCCAAACGGGAAGATAGTCAAAGCCGATGTTTCTGTTGCAAAGAACTATTTGCAGCAAGATGAGTTACAAGAACTGAATGAGATTGTAACAATGTACCTTGACTATGCAACGCGCCAAGCACGGCGGCATATTCCTATGACGATGCAGGACTGGGCAGAGAAACTGGACGCTTTCCTGCAATTCAACGATGCCGAAATTCTAAAAGATAAAGGAAAGGTTACAGCAGCAATCGCAAAGGCTTTCGCAGAAAGTGAATTTGAAAAGTACCGCGTTATACAGGACAGGCAGTACCAAAGCGATTTTGACCGCCTTATGATGGAGGCGGAGTCAACAAAACAATAATTACAGGCAGATGCCCTATGTGAGATTCATTTCACATAGGGCATCTTTCTTTTTAGGGAGCTTCTTATGGCTATCACAAAAATTCATGCGATAAAATCTACTCTTGGCAAGGCACTGGCCTATATCGAAAACCCAGACAAGACCGACGGTCAGATGCTGGTGTCAGGCTATAATTGCGAGCCTCAAACAGCTTCTATCGACTTTGAAATGACCGCGGTGCTTGCGCACAAAGCGCGGAACCTGAAAAGGAAGCGTTCGACAAATCTTGCCTATCACCTGATACAGTCCTTTTCGCCGGAGGACGCTGTCGCGCCTGAGCAGGCCCATGAGCTGGGGAAGAAACTGGCATTTGAATACACGGGCGGAAAGTATGAGTATGTAGTAGCAACTCACATTGATAAAGGTCATATCCATAACCACATTATGATCAATGCAGTTTCCTTTTACGACTATAAGAAATTGAGAACCGTCCCCTACCGAACGGCACGTCAGATACGGAATATTTCCGATTGCTTGTGCATGGAAGCGCATTTATCCGTAATTGATGATCCACAAAAGATTGGGCAACTGTACCCTAAAAACGCAGGGAAAAAGAAATCTGTATCCAACCGGACGGAAATCCGAAAGAGGCTGGATTTTTGCTTGGAGCGGGCAACGGATTATAGTCAGTTTTTTTCTATGGCAAAGGAACTGGAAATCACCCCTACAATTCGCGGTAAGCATATGAGCTATTTGCTGGAGGGTGCGGGTCGATCTGTCCGGGATAATAGCTTATCTGATACTGATACATTTACCTATGCCGGTATTTGCGCCCGACTGTCTGACAATGCACAAGAGCAAAAATACCTGAGAAAGACAATTACCGGCATCCTCAGTACAGCGACCGGCATGGCGGACTTCGCAGATAAGCTGAAAACGGCAGGTATCGAAACCAAAGTGAAGAAAGCGACTGGGCAGGTACTGTACCGAGCCACGGTGCTGGATGGTGCATGGGTTCCCGAAGATGCACTCGGTTCAGAATTTACCAGCGAAGGAATTGAGTATGCGCTGAAGAATGGGAAAATGCAGCTTTCTGATGGGGCAGAGAATTCGCTGCTCGACCGCTATCAAAAATTGACGATTCAGTATCCAGAAGTTTGTACGGCAGCGGTGAAGTTAAGCAGCCGCCAAATTCTGTCTGCGGGAAAAAATGGTTTGGTTCTTCAGGCTCACGATGACAATGGAAACCCCGCCAAACTAATGGTCAACAAAAGTGAAGTAACAACTTCGCCGGATGGCGAAATCATTTTCAACGTCGGAAACGACTTCTCTTATGACTTGGTTTATGAGGACGGAACCCACGGCACGATCCGAGGCGCAAAGCTGATCCAGCAGATTGACGAGGAAAACCACGTAGAGCCTGTGCAAGTCATCCTTGCGGAAAATCAGATAAAAGCTATGTCTATTCGAGGCGTGACGCTCCATCTACCGCAGAATGGCATTGAACGACTATTTATACCTGAAAAATATGTGCTTCGTGATTTTGATGCCGGGCAGTGTACAGTGCTTTTATATCCCAACCAGCAATATAGTTATGTCCCCATCGGAGATTCAAAGAAAAGGCTGAACATACAAGGCGACCGTCTCTCTGAATTTCTGGGAAGTTGGAAGGATTAAAAGGGTGACGATGCAATGAAGAGTTTTGATGAGCACTTTAAGGGCGCTAAAAATCATAATCAGGAGGACTTGAAGTGGTTGCTTGCCTGCTATTATGGGACGATGATGAACCTGTGCAACGAGTACAGCTATTTTGGCGATGAGGATTTGTTCGGCCTTATGCTAGAGTGGTTTTGGTGGGACTTCGAAAGGTTCGAGGTGCGTAATGACACAGATAAGCCCCTACATAGAAATAGAAAGTATAAAAGAAAGTAACCGTACCGGTTTTGCAGTGTGAATTTGTGCTCTGCGTTAATCTGACGAATAAGTAAAAATCTGCCTGCATGAGATCTCATTCGTGCAGGCAGATTTTTTGATGAAAAGTGTGGTTTACAGTTGCAGCCCGTTGACCCATGCGGAAAGTTGCTTAATGCCATAGTGCGTCCCATTCTTCAATACGATCTATCCAACTCAAAGGGTCATGTGTTTTATTACGCACACCATCGGTGCGAATTTCGTACTGAAGCTCAGTTGGGAACACTGTACCTACACGAATTACGAGATAGGGATAGCCGTCCTTGCCCGGCTTTGGGCATATATCGACATTACTATACTTGCCTCTTATTAAGCGACTGATAGGTGTTACATCGTTTGCTTCGACATAGCTCGCCAAAATAGAACGCTTTATAAATGGGCGGAGGTCCTGCCTTATATCTGCAACTGAGGCTCTTTTTTTATTACTAGGCTTCATTATGCCGCCGCCTTTCCTATGATGTCTGAACAAGCCCAGTATAGCACGCCAATGTATAATACAGCAAGTAATCGACAATTCTTCTCCAAAAAGTTCAAATAATTTGCGATTCTGATTGATTTTGTTCGCAATTGAGATTATACTAAAACAATGGATAATTGTAATTTTGGTTAACCCTGCCACTAAAAACAGACGAGGACGACAGCATGAACTACCTTTCTATCAGGCAGACTGCCGAAAAGTGGAATTTGTCGAAAAGGCGTGTTCAAATCCTCTGTGCAGAGGATAGAATCACCGGTGCCATCCGCATTGATTCCACTTGGGCAATCCCGGCAGATGCCCAAAAGCCTGCGGATGCGCGGATCAAGTCCGGCAAGTACAGAAAGAAAAAGTAAAGGTTTCTCCCAATACTATATGGAAGGAGCAGTAGTGTGGCCAAACTAGAGAACATTACGGTTGGCAGCTCTGTAAAGGGTATTGCCGGCAACGAGGCTGTCACCATCGTTGCTGTGCAATGGTATGGCACCAACGTAATCGACATCACCTATAGAAATAGCCAGAATGTGTCCGGGCAGCAGCTTTTGTACCGGGAAGATGAATCCCGTATCGAGGTCATGGACAAGAACCTGCCTTGGAGTTTTGACGCCAACGGCGACCAACTCAAGCTGGCATCCGAAGCATACCGAATCAGCCTCGCCCATCTGTTTGACCCTTATCTCGCCGTACATACATCCTCTGTGGAACCTTTACCGCACCAGATTTCTGCGGTATATAAGGAAATGCTACCGCGACTCCCGCTGCGCTATGTTCTGGCGGACGACCCCGGTGCCGGTAAAACAATTATGACCGGCCTGTTCATCAAAGAACTGATTGCTCGCGGCGATTTGAAACGCTGCCTGATTGTTTCCCCCGGCAGCTTGGCGGAACAGTGGCAGGACGAGCTCTATTCTAAATTCCACATTCGCTTTGAAATCCTGACCAATGACCGAATGGAATCCGCAGTAAGCGGCAATGTTTTTTCCGAGGTCGATTTGTGCATTGCCCGGCTGGACAAGCTGGCGCGCAGCGATGAATTGCAGGAAAAGCTGAAGGTCACCGAGTGGGACCTGATCGTCTGTGATGAGGCGCACAAGATGGCCGCTACCGTCTGGGGCGGTGAGGTCAAATACACAAAGCGCTTTTTGCTGGGCAGACTGCTTTCCAACATTACACGTAATTTCCTGCTGCTGACAGCTACACCGCACAATGGTAAGGAAGAAGATTTCCAGCTGTTCCTTTCGCTGGTAGACCCCGACCGCTTCGAGGGCATCCACAGCACCAGCCAAAAGGCCGTGGATGTCAGTGACGTCATGCGGCGTCTGGTGAAGGAGGAACTGCTCAAATTCGATGGAAAGCCCCTGTTCCCGGAGCGCATTGCCTACACGGTAAACTATGACCTCTCGCCGGAGGAAGCCAAGCTCTACGCGGAAGTTACCGATTATGTGCGCGAGGAGTTCAACCGCGCGGACAATCTGAACAACGATCACAAAACCACCGTTGGCTTTGCTTTGACGATTTTGCAGCGCCGCCTTGCATCCTCGCCGGAGGCTATTTACCAATCGCTGCGCCGCAGGCGGGAGCGTTTGGAGCATCGTTTGTCGGAGGAACGTCTCGGCAAGCGCGCCGCTGAATACCGTGACCCGGATTTGAACGATTTCGATGAGGACGATTACTCCGCAGACGAGCGCGAAAATCTGGAAGAAAAAGTGGTCGATCACGCTTCCGCTGCTGCCACGATTGCAGAGCTGGAAGCCGAAATCCGTACCCTGAAGCGCCTTGAAAACATGGCAAACGAAGTCCGCGTCAAGGGCGTGGATCGCAAATGGGAAGAACTCTCTAAGCTGCTTCAGGACGACAGCGCGATGTTCGATGCCAACGGTCAGCGCGAAAAGCTGATTATCTTCACCGAACACCGCGACACATTAAACTATCTTGCCGACAAAATCCGCTCCCTGCTGGGCAATGAGGAAGCCGTGGTTACGATTCACGGCGGTATGCTGCGCGATGAGCGCCGCAAGGTCGAGGAACTGTTCAAGCAGGACATCGGTGTTCGCATCCTGATCGCCACCGATGCCGCCGGTGAGGGCATCAACCTCCAACGCGCGCATCTGATGATCAACTATGACCTGCCGTGGAATCCAAACCGTTTGGAGCAGCGTTTTGGCCGCATCCACCGCATCGGGCAGACCGAGGTGTGCCACCTGTGGAATCTGGTTTCGGCGCAGACCCGTGAGGGCATGGTGTTCCAGCGGCTGTTCCAGAAGCTGGAAGAAGAACGGGGCGCACTGGGCGGCAAGGTGTTTGATATTCTGGGCAAGATGACCTTTGACAACAAACCCCTGCGGGAGCTGCTGATCGAGGCGGTCCGCTACGGCAACGACCCTGCCGTCCGTGCCCGGTTGCAACAGGTTGTGGACAACTCACTGGACCAGCAAAAGCTCCGGGAGCTGTTGGATGAGCGTGCCCTGACGGATGACACC
>ENA-OOZG01002486-OOZG01002486.1-human-gut-metagenome-genome-assembly--contig:-NODE-2486-length-11455-cov-2.805000_pt1 | contig 11455 bp, 7 predicted proteins | sample MGYA00241706_ERZ501384 | MGnify/ENA primary metagenome ERZ501384 (study PRJEB25962, sample SAMEA2042742) | human gut metagenome | biome: human gut; feature: human-associated habitat; material: faeces... | reverse complement strand
TGAATACCATATCTACTCAATACGAATGCTTTACGTTGAGCAGGTGTGGCGTTAGCAAGACGACTCCAACGGCTAAAAGGATAGTTTGCCTTCCAGCCATTTTGGGTTTCTGCCCAAATATGGGTATCGTCTACCCAAACGCGATTTATTCTATATTGCTCCATAATATCTTATTTTTGATTAAAATACTCTTTCCATCTATCTATAATAACTGCTTCGTTCTCAGAAATAATAGATTCTATCAAGGCAATATCATGCTTTTTGAACCCATGATTGTAAATCTGGATCAGAGGAGAAACATTATATTTTGCTTCATTTCCATCTTTGATTACATGAACATGAATCGGTTCATGATCATTTGAATAAAACATGAACCTAAATCCAAAAAATATGAATATTGTTGGCATCGTTTCTTTTTTTGCAAAATTACACTTTTCTTCCGAAAGATGCAAGAATTTATTGGAAAATGTTTAAGAGTGAGGAAGATAAAAAGAAATGCCCACCCTTGGTACGGTAAGTAACCATGGGTGGGCAATAAACGATATTACAACATCTTTATCTGTTCAAGTGACAGACCTGTTATCTGGCTAATTTGTTCCATGTCCATGCCGCACTTCATCATCTTGCGGGCAATATCGCTTTTTTCTTCAGCTCTTCCTTCTGCTCTTCCTTCTGCTTTTCCTTCAGCATGTCCCTCCATTCTTGCATTTCCCAGCACATCATTCTGAATCATGATGGCATTGATGTGCTCGTCGTAGGCATGACGTTCAGCATTCGACATCTCATAGTATTTCAATTTCTCACGTGCTTCTTGTAGACCAGGAGCTTTGGTGTCAGGAGAGATAACACCATTTTTCAAATAGTTTACCCATTCCTCCAAGGGTGATTTTGCCACTTTATTGAACTCGTTGACACGTACAAGAATATATGTAGGGAATATCTCAGATGGGGATTTTCTCACGATATTATTCTTCTCCTTGGCGCTTATTACAAGTTGGTCTTTTGTGTGAAGGCCCGTAAAATTGTTCTGTCCGATATAGATATAGTCTGAACCCTTACCGAGGTCGAAGTACAGAATGCTGATAGAGTACACCTTTTTCACCTCCTTGTAGCTATTGCCGAGGTTGATGTGCTCTGTGATGGCTTTTGCTACACCATAGAGTACACGCTCAAGATAGTGAAGTTCACTGGTGTTCTGTATTTCGACGATGATGATGTCGCCCTTACTGTTCTTCGCTTTTATGTCGACACGGTTGAATTTGTCATCCTCTGTCTGTTGGTTTCCCTCGCTTTCAAGAATCTCTATAATTTTAATAGGCTCGTTGAGGAATACAGTCAGGAAACCTTCCAGAACACCAAAGTTGGCCTTCTGTCGGAGCAGTCTCTTGATAGCCCAGTCAAAGCGTATGTATCTGTCTCTCAGTTCTGTCATGGTCGTAACCTCCTTATAATAATTGTATAATACTATGTGCAAATGTACGATTTTTCTTTTTAACGTCCAAATTTTTTTGGGAAAATCATATTTTTATGGGGAGTATACTTCTATACCCTATTCAACAATAATGCCCACCCTTGGTACGGTAAGTAACCATGGGTGGGCAATGTATTTGATAGGATAAGGAAGCGGCAGCTTTATTTCAATCTGAACATGACGGGAATCTTTACTGTGCCGGCAACGACCTTGCCTTTCCCCTCAGGCACAAAGCGAGGCATCAACTTTACCACTCTCAAAGCCTCCTTGTCGAAAAGAGGGTCGTCGCTCATCATCACCTTGTATTGAGAGAGATTGCCCTTGGTGTCTACCTGAGCAGAAATGATAACCCTGCCTTCCTTTTTCAACGTGCGGGCAGCCTCAGGATATCGCATATGTTTGGCAATGAAAGCACGCATGGCTTTCAGACCTCCTGGGAAGTAAGGAACGACGGTACCTGCATCAGAGAGCAGGTCGCTATCCAACTTAACAGGCTCCGGCATGGAGTCCTTAAGTACTTGACTCGCCTCAAAGTCGGGCGACTTCATGTGATTTTGTTTCTTTTCCGTACAGCCTGCCACCAACAGGACTGTACAGAAAAGCAATATAAGATTTCTCTGTTTCATACATTATTTGACAATCTTCTTACCGTTCACGATATATATGCCTTTTTCAAGGCCGTTGGCAGAAGTGCCCATATAACGACCGTCCAAAGAGTAAACACCCTGGCCGAAAGAAGACATCTCATCATTCTCTATGAAGTGAATACCCGAGATGATATTGTCGTTACTGCCACCCATGAAGTCGAAGTCGATGCTTCCATCCTCATTTTGGGTAATATTGGTGATAGGCTTGCCCATGGTTGTTCCGCCCTGATAGATGGTAGCTGCAGGCGAAGAGGTGTCGGTAAGACTGTTGTTACCATTAAAGGGATACAGGTCACCAGCCTGCGAGTCAGCAGAAGAACCCTCTTCGTTGTCAGCATGGAAGATTGTAAGGCGCTGATGATCGTTGTCAAGATAAGCATGTTCTGGGCCATACTGGTTGCTATAATTGACAAAGGTGTTGACATTGTTCCACTCCCAGATAATCTCATCATAGTCCACATGGGTAATCATCATGCCACTGGCTGGCAGCTGCTTGTCCCAGATACCCACGCTCTGTTGTCTGTTCTCGATAAGATAATACTCGTTCTTGTTGTTGTCATTATAGACAACAAATGCCTGCCCATACTTCACATCTTGAGCCTGCATACCTTTTACAGATGCTGGTTTATCCAGTACAGTGGGAGTTATCCAGCCTGCAAACCATTTTTCATAGGCGGAATAGTTGGGAGGACAGAAGCTCTCACCATTATAGCTTCCTGCATCCATCAGGTCGAATTCACCCATTCCGAAATTTCCACCATTACCAGTATCATACAGGTCTGGATAACCTAAACAATGAGAGAACTCATGACAGAGAGTTCCAATACCGTCTACACGTTCCCTGTAAGCAACAGGAGTATATTGTAAGGTAAGTTCCGGTCCACAAGCGTATGTATTTACCACCACATTATTGTCCTTGCTTACATACGAACCGTTGTTTCCTTCTTGCAATTTGTATTCATGAGGCCAAATAGTATTTTCATCACCACCTGCAGCCTGTCCGAGTCCTGCAAAGAGAACATACACTTGCTCCACATAGCCATCGCCATCCCAATCATAGTCAGCAAAGTTGACGTCAGGGTCTGCCAAACGACAAGCATCATACACCATGTCACAAGGACGGACATCATGTGAGTTTCCAGAAGGTGCGCCATAGTAAGCATATTCATGATTGAGTGTATAAGGTCCCACCACATCAAAGTCCAGTTCAAACTGTCCATTACTCTGTGCCAGGAAATAATCTTTCACACTGCCCACAAAGCCGAGCGAATTTGCATAACCAGTCTCATTAGCCATCCTGTTATACATCTTCTGGTTGTGGCCAAACTTGAACTTCTTATCCTTGTACTGCACCAGGATGATAAGACCTTTCTTCTTGCCAAAATAAGAACCATTAGTTTGCCCCAAACTCTTTTTCGCAGTCATGTGACGAGCCTTCGCCATACGCTCAATACGGTCTTGATTGGCTTTAGCACGCAACTGACTCGCACGTAGTTGCAGAGCATTGGCATCAACTCTTACATATCGCTTGCTTTCGCTGTCCAGATTATAGCTAACGCCTTCAGCATCCACCCAGTAGCTGCAGAATTCATCACCACGAAGTTCCACCCTTTTCTGAGTTCCATCAGCCAATGTCACCATACGCCACACACCCTTTTTGGCAGGTACAGCTTGAGCAGAAAGAGCCACAAAGCCCAGTAGGGAAGCAAGCATCAGTAGTTTCATATTTCTTTTCATCATCATATTTCTTTTGTTCTAAAAGCTGTTTAGAAAAAACAAGGCTCCAGAAAACCATTCAAGTTATCTGGAGCCTCAACTCATATCGTGTTTTTGTTTATGGAAAAACGCTTGTATTACTTAGTCCAAGCTCCACGCTTAGCCACATACATCTTATGTGCCTTGGCAGAAACTACAGCTGAATGATGTACTGCTGCCTTCTTTGCCTTGGCAAAAGCAGCATGAATCTTAGCCTCACCCTCATCTGTTACCTCGAAGGTATCAGACTCGAATGCATACGCATAGTCTGAGGCATCTGTATAGACATTGAAGAAGGTATAGAGCTTCTTGCTACTGTCATACTTAGAAAGGAATCCCTTGCTTGCAAAGAGCTTACCATTATCAGTATCAGCACCAAAGTAAGTCACAATATCAGTTACCAAGATGGCTGTACCATCCTGAAGAGCAAGACCTGTCTCCTGTGTTTCTACAGTGATTGAACCATCCTCTGCAACAGTAAACTCCAATGGAGCTTTCTCAACAGCAAAAGGAGTAATGCGGAACTTGGTAGGATCGCTACCACTCTGTGAGAGTACACCTTCTGTAACAACTGGCTCACCCATGAGCACACCAGGATCCTTTTGGAAGAGGATAGAACCGTAACTCTTGACACCAATGGTCACTGTACCAGCAGCAACATCATTCCAAACCTCGGCAGCATCCTTGCTTGACTTGAGTGAGAGATTCAGTACATCTGAACCTACAGCCTCGTCGTTTGCATTATACATTACCATTACGAGCACATACTTGCCTGTCTCGTCGAAAGGAACCTGAATATCACCAGAAGCTGATACCTCCTCAGAAGCCACACTGCCATCAACGATACCGCTTACAGTAGCATTCAAGTCGCTGCTAGCAGGAACAAGAGCGTACTTCACCTTGGCGACATCTGCGCTCAAAGACATAGTAACCTGTGCGAAATCATTGTCATTGGCATCGGTGAAACGACCCTTATAGGCAGCCTCGACACTGTAATTTGCGATTGTCTTACCAGGAAGAGCAATGGCAAACAAACCACTCTTGTTGGCCTCATAAAGTCCACCATCGTTGTAATTTGCCATAGAAATCAACAAAGATTTTGCTGGCATGGTTATGATACCATCCTTCAAGGTACCGAACCACTCTGGCTTCTTTGACTTGATAAGATCAAGAGATGCTCCACCCTCCAAGTTGTAAGCAACCTTGCTGGTAACAGAAATCTCACCATAATTACCGATAGCAAAACCTGTATGACAAGTTTCTACATAGACGAAATCTGGATCGGTAGCATTGATTACCCAGTAATGATCGTTCTCGGAATCATAGGTAGTACCCTCTTCTCCTTCCCATGAAGCATAAGGATTGACGATACGGTACTTGCCTTCCTCGACAACACTCTTCTGAATCTTCACTTCGTCAACAGCATTATCTACACCGAAGAATGTAGTCAGCACATCCTCACGGTAAGCACCCATTGACTTATTAGAAGTAATATCCATCCATTCTGTAGCACCAGCCTTAAAGGTAAATGAGCCAATACCGTATGTTGTGTCATAATCCTCATTGGCAACACTGATAGTACCGCCATTATAAGTACCATACTGCAAATCCTCAGGATTGTAGGTAATGGTGATAGGAGCCTCAGCCTCACCATCTGCAAATGTCACATGGTTAGGCACGCTGAAAATACTTCCCTCATCTGGAGTATAGTTCAAAAGAACGGTCAGTTCTCCCTTTGTCTCTACACGATGAAGTGTAACAACAAAGCTTGAGTTGCTCTTGCTCAACTCTATCTTCGACTGCTGGGTATTGCTGAAATACACTTCGTTGGCAACCTTAGGTGCACCCGTGTAGTCGTAGTCGCTGGTACATGAACTGATGGCGAATGCCACCAAGCTCAGGAGTACCATATATGAAAATTTGAATGCTTTTTTCATAATTGTTATGTTTATCTATTCGTTCACAAAAAACTACTATTGCTCAGTCCATGGAGTATAGAGATCAGATGGATCTGGGTTGTTCATACCTCTTACTCCCTGATTGCGGTCACCCTCGTAAGCTACGAATACGAGGTTCATCCATGCAGGACGGCCTTTGGTGTTGAGACGAGTCAGGTCGTACCAGTTGGTTCCTGGATAACCACGGGTTACTGAGTAGTTCAAACGCTTGATATCAAAGAAGGTCTGACCCTCACCCCAAAGCTCTACACGCTTCTGGAATACGATTTCCTCAACCACGTCATCTGTTGATGACACCTTGCAGGTGTACTGAGGGTCGCGATAGGTCTTCATAAAGGTTTCCAACAGTTCCTTACCCTTGGCAGCATTGGTGTGAGCTACAGCCTCTGCCTCGATAAAGTACATTTCTTCTACACGCATGATAGGATAAGAAGAAGCTGCACCGATGTTAGGGTCGTCGGTATTTCCCTCGTTAGGACGGAACTTCACAGATGCATAAGCTGGCATACGCTTATCTGCCAAGCTCTTTGTTGCAGGTATCTGGATCACCTTATCTGCCAACTCAGAACCTTCTGGAGCCTTGAATTCCAACTTACGGAAGTCTGTATCGCTGATACGCTCATACATTCTCTTGTCTATCTCGTTGAAAGGCATATTCTCTTCACCATAACCACTATAACCAAAAGTTGTCTGGTTGCTGAGCCATGAAGTCCAGTTGACGATACCAGTCTTGACAGAGGTATCCTCAGATGTCTGTGTAGCGCCCCACATCCACTTTGTGATATCGTTGAAACCAGTCTTATAGTTGGTACAAGCCTCTTCGCTCATAGGCTGTACCTTAGCATTGTTGATGGCAAGACGGGCATACTTGGCAGCATTCTCGTAGTCGTTATCCCACATATACAGACGAGCCTTTAGACCATAGACACAAGACAAATCAGGAAGCACGCCACCAGCTGTTTTTGTCAAGTGCTTGATATACTCCTCTGCCTTGTTGAGGTCGCTCTCGATAAACTCCTTCATCTTTTCGTGAGTAGCACGAGGATTGTTGAGGGCGTCAGCCTGATTCATCTCGGCAGTAACGATAGGCACTGTAAGCCCGCTAACATCATTACCATCGGCATTGATGTTGCTTGTCTTGTCGTTAGGCAGGAACTCGTACATACGGGCAAGGTCAATATAGCACAAAGCACGGAAAGCCAAGCCTGCACCAAGGTAACCCAACTGCTCATCGGTGGCATTGTCTGGGTTGACAGCACCAACCATGTTGTTGATGGTCAGGATAAAGCTATAATAATAGGTACTGATGTACTGACCGAATACATAGCCGTCACCCTGATACTTGTTCTGTGCCCAATAGTAAAAGTGCTGGGCATAGTTCTTGGTAGACTGCAAGAGGTCGCCTGTCATCAAGTCACGTACATACATGATAGCACCATAACCAAATGGGAAGTGCCAGCTACGATCTACTACAGACTCATTTACCTTATTAAAATATGCAGGCATCGCCATTAGGAAAGATTCTGATGATGATGGGGAGTTCTGTATCTGCCCCTCAGTGGCAACAGTTGTTGGTTCTGTCACCTCCATACAGCCAGTGAGTGATGTCAGGGAGAATCCAGCCATCACAAGTCCAGCCATCGAACGATATATTGTTTTCTTGTTCATTTTATTCTTTCTTTATAGTTGAAACGTTTAGAATGTAACAGTAATACCTCCTGAGATGGTACGGATAGGACGGTAAACTGAATTAGAGCTGCCACCAGTAATGCTCTGACGTGGGTCAAGACCCTGGCGCTTAGACCATGTCCAGATGTTGTCGGCTACCATATAAACACGCACCTTCTGCAAACCAACTGTCTGCATCCACTGGGCAGGCAATGTGTAACCCAAAGTGATGTTAGACAATGAAAGGTAAGAAGCATCAGTCAAGAAACGGTCTGAACCTGCAGACATATATGAGTCGCCATACTGCCAACGAGGCACGTTGGTGTTGGTATTCTCTGGTGTCCATGCTTTCTCCATATCTACGTGGATTGCTTGACCTGCAGAGCAACTCATCAAGCCAGCGTATGCTCCATCGTAAACCTGACCACCTATCTGATACTGGAAGTCCACAGAGAAATCAAGACCCTTCCAGGCTACGCTGGTACCGAAACCACCATATACGTCTGGCAATACATCACCGCAAAGGTAGTAGCTACCGTCATTGTAGGTGGAAGTAGTTTCCTGACCTACCACATTACGGTGCTTAATGCCAGTATAGCTTTCGTCAACCTTCTCGCCAGCGTTATTGTAGTAAACGTCCTTATTGTTCTCATCCTTCTCATATACGTTCTTATAGAAGAGAGAAAGACCTGTCTCAGGATCTACACCCGCATACTTCTTGGTATAGTAAGTAAAGCGTGACTTGCCCTCCTGATAGAAGTACGAACCGCTAGCGTAACCTAAACCAATACCATCATACCAGCTTTGCTTGGCAGAATCAGAAAGTTTGGTAACTTCATTGTGGTTGGTTGTCAAGTTGGTATATACATTCCAAGTGAAATCCTTAGTACGGATAACATCTGCATGAAGGTCAATCTCAACACCACGGTTCACCATATTACCGATGTTATCGTAATAACCGCTCCATCCGAAAGACACAGGAAGGTAAACCATAGAAAGCATATCAGAGGTCTTGTTGCTGTAGTACTCGATGCTACCCCAGATGCGGTTCTTCAACAAAGAGAAATCTGCACCGATATTGAACTTACCGTTCTTCTCCCAAGAGATTTTTGGATTACCCAAAGAAGAAGGAGTCAAAGACACTTCATTGTTGGAGTTGACAATCGAGAAATACTTGGTATACATATAGCTACCAATACCATCGTTACCATTCTCACCATAAGAAGCCTTCAACTTCAATTCGTCAATCCAGTTAACCTTGAACCAAGATTCCTTATGCATATTCCAACCAGCACCAAATGACCAGAAAGTACCCCACCAGTTGTCCTTAGCAAAACGAGAAGAAGCCTGACGCATAACAGAAACACTACCAAAGTAACGAGAATCGTAGTTATACATGGCACGGCTGAGCCAAGACTCTGTGTTGTACTCGCTCATAGAAGAAGTACCCTTGTCCAACACAACAGCACCAGCCAACTCCTTGTTGTCTACAGAGAACTGATTGTGCTTGCTGGCATACAGACCATAACCATAAACACGATAATACTCATGACCGAGCATCACCTCAATATCGTGCTTGCCATAAACCTGATGCCAGTTGATACGCTGCTGGTAGTTGTAAGACCATGTACGGTCGTGCTCCTTGTTCACCACACCATTACTTGCAGCATACTGACCGAAATATGGGTTGGTTGTGCCTGTAGAACGGCTTTCGTTGAGATATACATTGTTGATAGAAGTAAACTTGAAACCATAAGGCAACTGAATTTCAGCAAAGCCAGTTCCGTTAAATGTGTTTCCTTCTGTATTGTCTGTATTCAGTTTAGCATCAGAGATAGGGTTGGCACCACTCATGAAAGCACGGAATGGAGCTACCTTACCACTACCATAGTCATAAGCTATCATGCGTGAAGTCTGGTCGTAAATAATGTTGCCATTGGCATCACGCATATACATAGGATAGATAGGAGCAATGTCAACAGTAGCGAAAACACTACCATTGCCGCCACCCTCGCTAAGAGAATTGCTGTTGAAGTGACCATAGCTCATGTTGGCACCCACCTTCAACCATTTGTTAACCTGATAGTCTGCCTTCAAACGAGAAGTGAAACGACGATAGTTAGAAGCTGCGGTAATACCGTCATTGCTCAAATAGTTGGCAGAACCATAGAATGTACCTCTGTCTGAAGAACCTGTTGCAGTAACAGTATATTCCTGACGAAGACTGTTGTTGTAGATTTCGTCTACCCAGTCATCAGGAGTCAGATAATAGGTTGTTCCATTCATGGTAGAGTAAGAACCAAGGGTAGCGTTAGGATTGAGCTTGCCATTGGTACCAATGAGCTGCTGTCCCTCTGGGATAGTATAAACATTGTAACCCAAACCATAAGAAGGATTGGTAATCATATTGTCGTTAGCCCACTTCCATGCCTGTGTGGCATCCATGTGGTTTACATTCTGAGCATAGTTGTTCAGGGCCATGTACCACATTTCATAGTACTTGGCTGGACTCTTCATTGTCTCATACTCAGGCACAGCCTTAGAGTTAGAACCCCACTTGGCATCGACGGTAAGCGTACCCTTAGTGCCCTTCTGTCCGCTCTTGGTTGTAATCAAGATAACACCATTACCACCACGAGCACCATAAAGAGCTGTAGAAGAAGCATCCTTCAATACTGTCATGCTCTCTACGTCGGCAGGGTTGATGTCGTTAAGAGAGCCACCGTATGGAGAACCATCAAGCACAATCAGAGGGTCGTTTCCTGCATTGATAGAGTTGAAACCACGAATACGGATGGTAGGAGTAGCACCAGGCTTACCGCTGCCAGTGTAAATCTGCACACCTGCAGCCTTACCCTTCAAGGCATCAACAGCATTGGTTACCTGAACCTTGCCAATCTCTTCTGCGCCTACAATGGCAGCAGAACCAGTAAAAGCACTCTTCTTCTGAGTACCATAGGCAACAACCATTACCTCGTCAAGAGCGTGGTTGTCTGGATCCAATACAATCTTCATGTTCTTTGCGGCCTTTACGGTCTTGGTGACCATGCCGATGTACGATACCTCCAACTTCGCGTTGGCTGATACGTTCAGTGAGAAGTTACCATCGATGTTGGTAACAGTACCGGTATTGGTGCCTACCACCTTGATGCTGGCGCCGATAACTGGCGAGCCATCTTCGGAAGAGGTGACCGTTCCGGAAACTTGAGTTTGTGCCAAAGCCATTCCTATGCTAAGGAACAGGCAGGCGATAAACGTCATGAGTCTTTTTTCCATAAATCTCTCTCTTTTTTTAAAAATGAATGTATAAAGTTTATTCTTTTCTCATATCTTTGTATCCACCTCGTGCCCCGAGGTGGAAAAAACGATGCTATTTTATATATAAAATCTCTCTTTTTATAGTACAATATTTAACAATTGAATTGTAACGGCTGCAAAATTATATAAAATTTAGTTATTCACCAAATATTTCTTGCAAAAAGTTGCATATTTAACCATTAAACTCACAAAAGTCTTTAAAAATACCATTTTTACTTATTATTTATAAGCACATTTTGTCATTTCTGTGGTTTTAGATAGCATTCTTTTTCCTTTTTGTTTCATTTGTGCTGCAAAAAGTTGCATAGTTGGGAAATAAAAGTTAAATTTGCATCCAAATTTAGTAGAATATTCATAGAACATACAGTGTAAATGGAGAATATAGATCATATATCATTCGAACAGGCTTCGGCTGAGTTGTTGGAGAAAGTGCACCATACCCTTTCGGCTTTCCGGCAGCGTTTTGAAGGCGAGGATGTAGATTTCGCCAAGCTGCATCGTGAATTGGTGAAGCGGGTGAATGATGAGCTGGACGTACAGCCTTGCCATCCCGAGGTGGTGGAAGTGCGGCCCAAGGTGTTGGACTGTGATGTGGTGAGATTTCAGAACAATAAAGACAAGTGGGTGGCGCTTATCGG
>ENA-OOZG01002482-OOZG01002482.1-human-gut-metagenome-genome-assembly--contig:-NODE-2482-length-11471-cov-4.688507_pt1 | contig 11471 bp, 8 predicted proteins | sample MGYA00241706_ERZ501384 | MGnify/ENA primary metagenome ERZ501384 (study PRJEB25962, sample SAMEA2042742) | human gut metagenome | biome: human gut; feature: human-associated habitat; material: faeces... | reverse complement strand
TGGATAGAGCAGTGGTTTCCGGTACCATGTGCGGGGGTTCGATTCCCTTCAGGCGTGCTGCCTGGGACGTATGTACAGTTCCGGTGCGTTGTATCACAGGAGTTATCAGAATCGGGAACTGTCAGAAATCGTATGGCGGCAGTGAACGGAGCAAACGGTAACTCATAAGGAGGACAAGAACTTGGATGATTTTAGAGAATGGTTATCAGATAATCTCCGGTATTTTATGCTGGGTGGAGCTATTCTGATAATTGTGGTTGTCCTGTTTTGCGGCATTCGAGCCTGTTCCGGAAGTAATAAGGGGAATTCCGGAGATGAACAGAAAACCACATCCGAAGACCAGGGAAATGTTCCTTCTTCTCCGATAAGTGAAGGGGAGTCTGACGAGAAGAAAGAAGACGCCAATCCCATGGAAACAGCAGATGCAGACGTTACTGCATTGATCACGAGCTATTATCAGGCTCTGGGGGAAAAAGATATTGCAACGCTGAAGACTCTGGAAGATGATTTCACACCGTCTGATGAGTCAAAAGTCACAAATTTGAAAGATTATATCGAAGGGTATGAAGTAGGCGATGTGTACACGAAGAAAGGTATGACAGATGATTCTTACGTGGTTTACGCCTGTTTCTCGTATATCTGTCAGGGCGTTGAGACCAAGGCCCCTGCACTGACTCAGTTCTATGTATATAAGAACAGCGAAGGAAACTGGGTGATCAATAACGGAGCTTTACAGGATTCTGAGATTTCCGCATATATGGAAAAACAGTTATCAGACAGTGATGTTTCAGCTCTTATAAAGAAGGTGCAGAATGAACTGGATCAGGCACAGCAATCTGATCCGTCTCTTGAAGAATTCCTGAATGGTCTTGGGGAGGAAGCAGGTGTGTCAACAGAGGCAGAAGATGGCACGATGCTTACTGCTTCGGAGGAATGTAATGTACGCGCAGAAGCCAGCACAGATGCTGATATCCTTGGCGTGATCTCAGCAGGTGATCAGGTTCAGAAGACAGGTACTGATGGTGAATGGGTTCAGATCGACTACGACGGTCAGACCGGATACATCAGAGGAGATTTACTCGAATAAAATTGAATATGGAACGTAAAAAATACAGGCGGTTATCCTTGTGGTAACTGCCTGTATTTTTACGTTCCGTTTTTCTGACATTGTTCTTGTCAGCTTCTGCTGGAGATTTTGCTGTTCTTATTACTTTTCGCAACTTCCGCAAGGGACTTACTTGATTCGATTAAATTCACCGTATGTAACTCCTGTCGATAATTCTGTCTGATGCAGGGAAGCCAGTTCGTGCACTGTTACAAGCTGATAGCCTTCTTCGATAAGCTGCGGGATCAGGATCTCGGCTGCATCTACAGAGGTGCTGAAGATATCGTGCATCAGAATAATGGAACCATCTTTTACATTATTCATGACTTCCTCAACCGTAGATTCCACATCCTGCGTTTTCCAGTCCAGGGTGTCAATGGACCACAGAATCATCGGGGTTCCCACAGTTGATTTTACCGTATCATTAACAGATCCATATGGCGGGCGGACCACCGAAGCTCCCTCACCTGTAAGATTTACAAGCTGTTCATCCACTCTTGCAATTTCTGAACTGATCTCATCCGAAGAAAGAGTCGTCAGATCCTTATGGTCATAAGTGTGGTTTCCAAGTTCACAGCCCAGTTTTTTCATGCGTTTTACTTCGTCCGGAAAACTGGCAATCTCAGTACCCACCATAAAGAAAGTTGCCTTTGCATTATTTTCTTCCAGACAGTCCAGAAGACGGTCTGTAAAAGAGCTGGGACCATCATCAAAAGTAAGGGCAACCGACTTCTTTGCCGTAGATGTACCGGACTTGTCAGAGGTAGCTGACTTATCTGAAGATTTCTTCTTCGAGGATTTTTTCTTTGGTGTATAATCTTTCAGAGAACCATCTGTATCCAGTTCATAAGTTTTCTTATCTATTATCACAGTCCCTGTCTGCAGAATGCCATCCATATCAAAATAATACCGTTTCTTTCCGATATCTGTCCAGCCTGTCTGCATAATACCGGTCTCATCCATATAGTACTGTTTCCCGTCTGTATCTGTGAACCATCCTGTGTATGGCTTATCATCTACCAGAAACATCCAGTTACTTCCGCTGGAAGCCCAGCTGCCCTCTGATGCCTCAGGCGAGATATCAGTGCTTAATGCAGGACCGCCCGGAGAAGTTTCAGATGAATCTGAAGAAGTGCGTCCAAACAGTTTCCCGGAAGAAGAATCCGTAAAATTATCATTGCTATCAGTCAATGTTTCCTCAGAAGTAAACTCCGCAGAATCCTGATCTTCTGACACGAAAGCTCCGGCATCGCTGATGGCATCTGCCTGTGAAGTCACAGCGGAAGAACGGGTGAAAATTCCTCCAAGTATCAGACACAGAATAACAGAAAGTGCGATCAGCCACCGGTTTGTACGTGGTAAATTATCTGACATGAAAGCCTCCTTTTTGATAAAATCAGTGACAAAAAAGATATCCTGTCATTCGATATCATACAATAAAATCTGACAAAATACAAGGCGATTCCCCATTCCTGCCCTTTTGAAAAAAATTCCAGAAAAATTCCATCAAAATTTCACCGTTGATAAGATGTACAAAAAATTATATAATAGAACAATGGACGAAAAAATCAGAATAAACAAATATTTAAGCGAGGCAGGCATATGCTCCAGACGGGAAGCCGACCGGATGATCGAAGAGGGAAGGATTACGGTAAACGGAAAAAAAGCAGAAAGCGGTCAGAAAGTCAGCCTGGAAGATGAGGTCTGTGCAGACAATATACCTGTCCATAAAAATGAAAAAAAAGTACTGCTTCTTTTTAACAAACCCAGAGGGATCGTGTGCAGCACAAAGCAGCAGTTTGATGAGACGACGGTAACAGATTATCTGGATTATCCTCTGCGTGTTTATCCTGTGGGCAGACTGGATAAAGAATCACAGGGCCTTCTCCTTCTGACAAATGAAGGAGATCTGGTCAATAAGATCATGCGCGCCGGAAACTATCATGAGAAAGAATATTTTGTGACAGTGAATAAGCCGGTGGACAGGGAATTTGTCCGAAGGATGAGCAAGGGAGTCCCTGTTCTTGATACAGTGACCAGACCATGCAGAGTGGTGCAGACAGGAGAATGCAGCTTTCGGATCATTCTGACACAGGGACTGAACCGGCAGATCCGCAGAATGTGCCGGTATCTGGGATATGAGGTACAGAAGCTGAAAAGGATCAGGATCATGAATCTGACTCTGGACGGGATCAGAGAAGGCGAATACAGAGAGATCACAGCACAGGAATGGGAAGAACTGAACCATTTACTGGAATCTTCCACAAGTGAAACAGTGATCAGAACAGGAGAACAGAATGGAAACAGCAGCGATCATGCGAATGAAAGAGCTGGTGCAAAAGCTGGACAGGGCAGCAAAGGCGTATTACCAGCAGGATACAGAGATCATAAGCAACAGAGAGTACGATCAGATGTACGACGAGCTTCAGGCTCTGGAGAAAGAGACAGGCACTGTTCTGGCAAACAGCCCAACCGTAAGCGTAGGGTACGAGGCAGTTGACCAGCTTCCAAAAGAAGAACACGAATCCCCCATGCTGTCTCTGGACAAGACTAAGGACAGAGAAGTTCTGAGGGAATTTATCGGGGAACACAAAACGCTTCTGTCATGGAAGCTGGACGGACTGACGATCGTTCTTACCTACGAGAATGGAGAACTTGCCAAAGCAGTTACACGTGGAAACGGTGTGACAGGAGAGGTTGTCACCAATAATGCCAGAGTATTTAAGAACGTTCCTCTTAAAATCCCGTATCAGGGAAGACTGGTGTTGCGTGGGGAAGCGATCATTACCTATTCGGACTTTGAACGGATCAATGAATCCATAGAAGACGTTGATGCGAAATACAAGAATCCGAGAAACTTATGCAGCGGTTCTGTCCGCCAGTTAAACAATGAGATCACAGCCCGCAGGAATGTGCGTTTCTACGCATTTACGCTGGTAAGCGCCGACGGGGTTGATTTCCATAATTCAAGAGCCCGGCAGTTTGAATGGCTGAAAGAACAGGGATTTGATGTAGTGGAATACAGGACAGTCACAGCTTCAACGCTGGATGAAGCCATGGAATATTTTTCAACTGCGATCACTGAGAATGATTTTCCGTCGGACGGACTGGTTGCTCTTTATGATGATATTGCATACGGAGATTCCCTTGGAAGAACAGCGAAATTTCCCAGAAATGCTTTTGCATTCAAATGGGCAGATGAGATCAGAGAAACCCATCTTCTGGAGATCGAATGGAGCCCGTCAAGAACAGGGCTGATCAATCCGGTGGCTGTTTTTGAACCGGTTGAGCTGGAGGGAACCACTGTGAGCCGCGCCAGCGTACACAATGTGAGCATTCTAAAAGAATTGCAGCTTGGTATCGGGGATACGATCACTGTATATAAAGCAAATATGATCATTCCGCAGATTGCAGAAAACCTCACACGCAGCAGTAAACTGGAAATTCCGGATACTTGCCCTGCATGTGGCCATGGAACACAGATACAGAAGGTAAATGATGTGGAGGCACTTTACTGTACAAATCCTGACTGTGCCGCAAAGAAGATCAAATCCTTTGCACTTTTTGCAAGCAGGGATGCCATGAACATTGACGGACTGTCAGAAGCAACACTGGAGAAATTCATTGCAAGAGGCTTTATTCATGATTTCGGAGATATTTTTGAGATTGGAAAGCATCGTGATGAGATCGTGGAGATGGACGGATTCGGGGAGAAATCCTTTGAGAACCTGATGACCAGCCTTGATAAAGCTAAGGAGACTACTCTTGCGAAGGTGATCTACAGCCTTGGAATCGCCAATATCGGTCTTGCCAATGCAAAAGTGATCTGCAGGCATTTTGATGATGATCTGGAGAAGATCCGCCATGCAGATAAAGAGGAGATCAGCTCTATTGATACTATCGGACCGGTAATTGCCGGAAGTCTGACTGATTATTTTTCAAACGAGGATAATAACCGAAAACTGGATCATCTGATGAGCCATCTGACTGTTAAGAAAGAAGAAAAGACAGGTGAGCAGATTTTCCGGAACATGAATTTCGTTATCACAGGAAGTGTGGAGCACTTTGCAAACAGAGCACAGGCAAAGGAATTTATTGAGTCTCTGGGAGGCAAGGTGACCGGATCAGTAACATCGAAGACGAACTACTTGATCAATAATGACACAACTTCCAATTCTTCAAAGAATAAAAAAGCCAAAGAACTGGGAATTCCAATCCTTTCGGAAGAAGATTTCCTGAAGATGGCACAACAATAAAATAATAAGAACAGGAGATAAGATAATGCCAATTAAAATACAGAGCGATCTGCCAGTAAAAGAGATTCTGGAAAAAGAAAATATTTTCGTGATGGATGAGTCACGTGCATCCCATCAGGATATCCGCCCCATTCAGATCCTCATTCTGAACCTGATGCCTCTGAAAGAGGAGACAGAGCTTCAGCTTCTGCGTTCCCTTTCCAACACACCGCTGCAGGTGGATGTCACCTTTATGGCAGTACAGAGCCATGAAGCGAAGAATACATCTGTGAGTCATCTGAATAAATTTTATCAGATATTTCCGGAACTGAAAAATAACAAATATGATGGAATGATCATCACAGGTGCTCCTGTAGAGCAGATGGAATTCGAAGAGGTAGACTACTGGAAGGAACTGGTAAAGATCATGGACTGGACAAACACCCATGTTACCTCCACCATTTATCTGTGCTGGGCTGCACAGGCAGGACTTTACCACCACTATGGACTGAAAAAACGCAAACTTGATAAGAAGATGTTCGGTCTTTTCTGGCATAAAGTGATGAACCGTAAGATTCCGCTGGTACGCGGATTCGACGATATGTTCCTTGCACCTCATTCCAGACATACGGAAGTTCCCATCGAGGATATCCATAACTGTAAAGAGCTGACAGTGCTTGCTGAATCCGATGAAGCAGGGCTTTTCCTTGCAATGGCAGACGGTGGCCGCAAGATCTTTGTAATGGGACATCCGGAATATGATCGTGTGACTCTTGACGGTGAGTACAAACGTGATGTCAGCAAAAACCTGCCCATCGAAATCCCGGAGAATTATTACAAAGACAACAACCCGGAAAACAGACCGCTCCTTATGTGGAGAGCACATGCGAACAACCTGTATACAAACTGGCTGAATTACTATGTCTACCAGTCAACTCCGTTCGACCTGTATGGAACACCGGATTTTGAGCATATTTAGGGGATTTGCAGGAAATACTGATTTCACGTATCTTACCGTATTTTTACATAATTTCACGCGAAAATGGAGTAAAAATGGGGTATGACATATATCTAACAATGTATAATAGGGAATTTCACACAGTAAATGCCTGATATTGCCAATTGAATATTTTAAACATCTGAATAAGTCCATGTACTTGTATAACTACAGGTATGTGGGTTTATTACTATAAAAAAGAAACCAGTAATAAAAGTAATTCCAAAGAATGATATAAAACTGTGTCCTGTATGCAAAATTGGAACTAAAAAGGAATCATTAATTGTTAATTATTTGGAAAATGGGAAGAACAAACGGAACTTGTTGACATCATATCATTGTGAAGTATGTAAATCTTCCTATATTCCAGATTCTTTATATCGTACTTATACAGCGCATAAAGATAAGAACAATATAGATGTGGAATTTGTAATGGAACAGGTAGCACAACAGTAGGATAACGGAAGGGAACTAAAACAGTCATCCGTATAACCATCCCCGTCCTTCACAGAATCAATTCTATGCTGAAATTCCTTATATATAGCCTTAAATTCTGGACGAAAACCATCTACCCTAACAACTTTACCCTTAAAGCATTTGCGTTGAAATTTGATGGTTATTTCTTTTGTATATTGTGAAGAAATGAGTATAAGATGACTGCTGCTACACTGATATCTATATCTGTTTTGTCAGAATCAAAAAACAGGTTGCTGAATAGACATAATCTATATTATAATACAAGCATAAGAAACTGAAAATATGCCACCACATTTCCATGCAGAATATAATGGACAAAAAGCATTAGTAGATATTAATAACATTCAAGTGATTCGAGGTTCATTACCAAATAAACAACTTAGACTTATATTGGCGTGGTGTACTATCCATCAGGATGAACTGATGCAAAACTGGGAACTTGCAAAAGATATGAAGCCATTAAATAGAATTAATCCGCTTATCTAAAGGGGGGAAATCATATGAACGAATATTTTCCGACAGTAGTACAGGTGATACCATTGGATAATTTTCATGTACAGGTATTCTTTGATGACGGTAAGATTGTAGACTATGATGCTACAGAAGATTTGAAAGCAGAAATATTTAAGCCATTAAGAGATATTGATGCATTTAAAGAAGCTTGTACCGTTATGAATGGTACTCTTGCATGGGATCTTTCTGGCAACAGAGATGAATCCAGTTGTATTGATATTGATCCGTTTACTGTATATGAGTTAGAATCCATTAATAATCTGATTGCTTGAATAATGTGATCACAATTTAATATGAGCAGCATGAAAGCCCTCGGGAGTTAATCCTGGGGGGCTTTTGGTATAGCCAAATCCGGTGAATTATGCTATTATATGCATCAGTTCTCAGAATCGGGAATATTCAGTTGAGATAAGAAAGGACACAACAATCATATGAACATAGGAAACAATATAGGAAATATCATGAAGATCACAGGCGCATGGAACACCTTTAAGAGCAATCATCCCAAGTTCCCGGCATTCTGTCAGGCAGTTTCACGCAAAGGACTTAAAGAAGGAAGCATTATTGAAATTGCGATCACCACTCCTGAGGGAGAGAAGATAGAGACAAACCTGAAAGTAAAGGACAGTGACCTGGAATTACTGAAACAGTTGTCTGACCTGAAAATGTGAAAAAGTTTACAAAAATTTTATTTGAATAACAGGTATAAATCTGCTATAGTATTCTATGTTGGTTAAGTTGATTATTATTCGTTCCCATATATAAGAATGATAGGTTCTCAAAAGAAAGAAGAGGAAGAAAATTGCGTAAAAAATCACATATTTTATTAGCAAGATACCTTGCGGATCAGATGCAGACCACAGCAAGCCTGCAGTCTCACAGAAAGGCTTTCTGCCTGGGCAGCATTCTGCCGGATATCAAACCGTCCTTTATCACCAGAAGACACGAGTTCTACGGAACATTTGAAGATGTCAAGAACCGGATGAAAGAACTGGCAGATATCAGACCGGATGAGAGTAACCAGAGAGTTTACTGGCGGCGGTTCGGCGAAGTGATCCACTATATGGCGGATTATTTTACCTTTCCTCATAACAAAACATATACAGGAAGCTTCAGCCAGCATAATCATTATGAGAAAGTACTTAAGAACAGACTGAAAGAATGTATACAGCAGGGAGAAGCGCATGCATATCTGGAACCGGCCATCCGCTTCGCAGATTTCCCCACCCTGATCGATTATATCGAAGCTACTCATGAGAAATACCTCAACAAGCTCCGCAGCGTGGAAGAGGATATCCGCTTTATCCTGAATATGTGTTTTCAGGTAGTGCAGGGACTGATACAGATCTGCATTGGTAATAAGAACTTTGCAGGAGCCATTCAGGCAGCCTGACAGAGATACGCTAAGAATACAGGAAGGCTGTGTGGAAATCATATCCGCACAGCCTTCCTGCATTCTGAAATATATCTTTCTCACTGCTTGTTGCTTTTCGCAACTTCTGCAGTGGGACTTACTTGATTCGGTTAAAATGTGACAAAAAAATGAATTTTGGTCAAATCTGGAATTTACCTGCCTTGAGCTGTTGATTTCAAAAAATGATTATGCTAGAATAAAACAGGTTAATATTTCGGGATAATTCACTTATGAAATAACATAATAATGTGAAAAGTAATTTAGACAGTATGCCCTTATAAACAGGGGGTAAGGACATGCTCACAGTAAGAAGGGAGCAATTTAGATATATGAAAAACAAGTATCTTACCAGATTCTTATGTCTGACATTGATGTCAGGAATGGTATTATCCGGTCCTGCGTCCGTACTTGCAGCAGAGGATACTGTTGCGTATACAGCAGACGGTTCTGATTTCAGCGATTCCGGTGATTTTGATTCAGGATCAGAGGATCCTGCGCCGGCAGATCCGACTCCTGCAGAGCCAACACCTGCGCCGGTAGATCCGACACCTGCAGACCCGACACCTGCACCGGTAGATCCGACACCAACAGATCCGACACCAACACCTGCAGAGCCAACACCGGCACCGGCAGATCCGACTCCGACACCTGCGAATCCTACACCAACACCGTCTTCACAGATTACGAAGGCAGCCCAGGATGTAATCGACAGAATCAAAGAGTTGAACGCACAGACCATCACGCTGGAGAAGAAAGCCACTGTTCAGAGCATCCGCACTGCATATAATGCCCTGTCTGATACAGAGAAGGCACAGGTTTCTAATTATAATCTGCTGGTTCAGGCAGAAGCGACTATTGCTCAGCTGGAAGCGCAGAAGAACAATGCGAATACGAATAATCCATTTACGAGTAATACCAGTGCTGCACAGACCGGAACTCCGGTATATTATGCGTCCAATATCCACGCAGGTAAGGATTTCTATCTGGACAGCCTGAAGAATAACTACAATCTGACCTTCTCAGATGATTTCGCTTCTGTTATGGATGAGATCGAGAAGGAATATAAAGAGAAGAACAAAGTAGCAGATGCCAGCGATGTAAACGGCAGCAAGACCACCACATCTGCAGACAGTCTTCTGGTAAGAAACTGGCAGGATATCCTTGCAGTCTATGTATATCAGCAGAGCAAGGACGGAAAAACAGAATTTACCCTGGATTCTTCCTGCAAGAAAGACCTTGCGAAAATCTTTGCAGAGCTGAACCCGATCGTAAGGGACAAGCAGGATATCACTCACGTTACATACGCTAATCGTAAAATCAACTACTATATTAAGAAAAATAAAATCGCAAAAAAGGATCGTACGATCCTTAAGAAATATGTGGAGACAGACTGCAAACTCCTCTGCGCGGTAGTAACAGCTGCCAACGGTTTTGTCCGCGAGAGCGTAGGAGATGATGTTTCCGAGGAAAGAGTAAATGTTATCTCCGCAGCCTATTCACTGGTTGGTAAAGTCGGTTACTTCTGGGGCGGCAAATCCACAGTGATCGGTGAAGATCCAGGCTGGGGAACCAGCGAGAAGGTATCAGCCGAGGGAAGCAAAAGTACCGGAACCATCCGCGCATATGGACTGGACTGTAGTGGTTTTGTCACCTGGGCAGTGATCAACGGATATCAGGATAAAGCAATGCAGGAAGCCGTAGGTGACGGAACTTCCGATCAGTGGGAGAAAGCAAACGTGGTAACTGAGGCAGATGCACAACCCGGAGATCTGGTGTTCCAGAAAGGACCAGAAGCAGGAAGTGATAATCATGTAGGTATTCTCTGCGGTAAAACAGACGCAGGTGACTGGATCGCAGTACACTGCTCCTCCGGCAAGAATGGAGTAACAGTAGGCGAAGCATACAGTGCAAGCTTCCGTTATATCCGCCAGCCATCCTTCTACCCGACACAGGAACAGGTTCAGGAAATGCAAAGCAACAGTGCGGTAAGCACAACAGCAAGTGATGTAACAGCTTCCACAGGAACAGATATCTTTTCTGCAAATGTGACAGTAAGCAATACTCTGCAGGATGCGATGAAGTCAAATACTTCCGACTCAACAGGATTCACAACATCGGAATCCACTGAGAAGACTTCCATCCTTCCGGATAAGATTGATCTGTCAAAAGAGAAAGTCGCTGTATTTAAGGCAAAATAAAATGTATAAAAGAAGAGAAAGTCATACAAAAAAGTCTGGCTTTCCCTTCTTTTTTCGTGTGTAAACTTTTTTATCTGTTAACTTAAACGCTCAAGTAAAAACTGACGAATTTGCTTATTGGTCTGCGGAATATGCTTCAAAAACGAAAAAAATATTCGAAAATATGGAAACAAAAATTGACAAAGTGTACGAAATATGTTAACTTTAAACCAATAATATAATGTCAGATAAAAAAAGGAGAAATTCCTTCTTTTTTGTTGCTGATATTACAGTAAAATCTGAAGATGAGACACCAACAGATGATTTGTTCTGTAAACAGTGAACACACTGTTGTGTTCGGAAAAGAGATACACAGATGGCATTAAGACGTGAGAGAATGAGGCTTGGTGACATGCTCATCAAGCAGAATGTACTGACTGAAGATGAATTAAAGAAAGCCCTGGAATTGCAGAAGGGAAGCGGCAAGAAAATCGGTGAAGTTCTGGTAGATAATGGCTTTATCACTGAGGATATGATCGTTCGTGCCCTCCAG
>ENA-OOZG01002478-OOZG01002478.1-human-gut-metagenome-genome-assembly--contig:-NODE-2478-length-11488-cov-9.640952_pt1 | contig 11488 bp, 28 predicted proteins | sample MGYA00241706_ERZ501384 | MGnify/ENA primary metagenome ERZ501384 (study PRJEB25962, sample SAMEA2042742) | human gut metagenome | biome: human gut; feature: human-associated habitat; material: faeces... | reverse complement strand
GCGGCTTGAAGTTCGCTGATATGGAGACCCTTGATGTTGTGATAGGATAAACACTAATAGCGTTAGAATTTGGTAAGGAAGCCGTTCTAACGCTATTTTTGCAACCATCTACTTTCAGATTGTTACTTTAGCAAAGTTTAACTTTAAATTTTTGCTCAAAATAAATATTTTTGTGCAGTATTGTTTATTTTTGCAGCACTTTCCTTATTATTAAGAATGAGGAACTAAGAATAAATAATAAACAAAAAAAACAAAAGGAGAAGAATTTATGACTAAAGAGGAAGAAGATGAAGTCCATCGGTTAGTTCAATCAGTCGGTGTTGTACAGTTGTCAAGAGTAATGTTTAAGGACATGGACGTTAGCGAAATGATAAACGTCATTATCCTTGCAGGTAGAGGCTACAGCGTAAAGCTACTCACTTGGTTTAAGTATTATTGTGAAGTGATGCCTCTGTTTATCATGCTTTTTCATATTGCATGCATGGTAACATTTGCGTCTCATGAAAAAGAAATGTGCGTATGGTTTAAGGAGAATTGGGTATCGGCAGCATTTATCTATTTCTCAGTTTACATCCATCCGCTTGTGCTTATACTTGCTAGCAGATTCTTTTGGCTCTGCTACAGATGGCGTATTCCGATGATAATCTACCTATTTGGGATAAATGCTATTCATATTGTATACTGGAATGTTTTTACCACCAACGAAATGGTGGAATCTAATGTTGTAATACTTGTAATGACCATTATATTTTATGTATATGGTTTTGCCGATAAGTATTACTCAGGCAAGGGCTGTCAAAGTTTAATCTCTAGATTATAATGATATGGGAAAGTTATTTGGTTATCACACCTTGGGAGTGTTATTAAAATCGTTATCGGATTCTTGTTTTCGAGCAGACGAGCAAGAGAAGAGAGGGGAGAAGGTAACTGCTTGCGGAATGAGTAGCGATGAGATAGAAGACCTTTGTGAGAACTATCTGCCGTATGCTCTCAACCCTATGTTGAGCACCGAGGAGGTCAAGGAGAAGCTTCACGTTTCTGATGCAACATTGAATAGAATGGTTGCTAGAGGTGACATTCCGAACGGAGAATGCAAAAAGCGAGGGCACACCCGATATTTTAAGAAGTGGGATATACTGCACTTCATTAAGAGTAAGAGAAAATAATAGTTGAACATGTAAGTGTTCCTTACAAGTTGAGTAAGAGAGGTAAGTGATTGCCTCTCTTTTTTTATTATTTATGATACTACCTCCTATCACCTTAAATCTCTGATAATCAATCACTAAAAGAAAGTGTGATAGAGTTATATTTGCTCTCCCCTATTCTTTGTACCTTTGCATCCGTAACGTTACAATAGTGTTAGTTAATATTAAGGATTTCAAAAGATTGTATTATGGAAATGACAGATGCAAAGGTCGTAGAGAAGAAAATCTACGAAGAGGGAAAGAAGCACGATGATTATGCTTCTAAGGCTACAGGTAATGCTGGTCTTACCCTTGGTATCATCGGCACAGCACTCGGTGCTGGTGCTTGGTTGCTTGGCGGTAACAACCGCAGCGTGTTTGGTTCACTTGGTGGCGGCAATATGCCTGAGAACGTGAACATCAACGCTTATGGAGCTAACGCAAGCTCCAATCAGCCAACCGCCTTACAGGTGATGGAGAAGGAATGCGATGATGAGGTGAAGTTGCTTACCTACATGTTCGGTATGAAGCTCGACACCGCTAACAAGTTCTACGCTATGCGAGAGACAGACATCGCTGAGAAGTTCTCTATGTATAAGGGTGCTAACGATGCTATCAACGCCGAGAACCGCCGTGCAATGCAGGCTGAGTTCGGTCTTTACAAGTCTCAGATTGATGCAGATTTTGGCTTGTACAAGAATCAGAGAGACCAGTACGACGCACTACAGGCTAAGTATAGCGACCTCGACAAGAAGGTAGCCGTGATGGAAGCCCTCACTCCTTACAAGGAGAAGCTTATGATGGCTTACGTTAACGAGAAGACCTGCAATTGCTTGCGTGGTCAGTTGGTACTCCCATCTACGCCAGTAATTTCGGGCTACGGCAGCTATGGCTGTAACTGCACTGCTCCTTCTACTCCCACTACAGGAGCGTAACAGAGCAGTAAGGAAGTCGGTTAGACGGACTAAGAAAAAATGAGTTGGTGAGGGGTGTTTGCCCTCGTTGGTGGATGCCCTCTCACCTCTCTATAATATATCACCAACTTTAAAGATATTGATTGTTATGATGAATTTTGGTAACAGCCCATTATTGGATATGGGCACAAGTCAGCAGCAGCCGCCAACGATGGATGCCGAGCTACAGAAGATGTACGAAGCAATACAGCAGAAACGAGCATCTATCAACATGCAGGCGCAGGTATCTTCTACTCCACTCTTCGATGAGATAGATAAGATAGAGGATAGTTTTACAGATACTCAGAAGCAGTTCTTGATACAAAACCAAGAATACGTGGAGAGTTTGCAGTACGTATCTAAGCTTGTGCAAGATGAGGAACTACGCATTATCCGACCTCGTATAGAGCAGACAGAGCAAGGCAAGGAGGCTTTGAAGCATCACCTATCCATCGTAACAAAGCTAAAGAAGGAGATGGCTAAGGAGGAGGAACAGAAGCGAGCCTTGCTTGATGACTACCTCACCAATTATCCAGATATGGCATACAAGGATTATCTCGCAATGATTAACGGTCAGAATCAATCTAAGAAAGGAGGAACTAAGAAATGAACGTAACAGAATTGAAAGAGAAACTGCTTACATCGCTTGATTTGTGGGCAGATGCTAGAATAGACGATATGGTTAAGGCTAACCAGATGCTCGCCATACCATCAGTGTACATGAAACGTGCGGCGCACAACATCATCGCCAAGCACAAAGATAGTTGGGGCAAGAGCATTGACAACGCTACCCTATTCATCGCCGATGAAGACGGCAACATAGATGCCAACACGATATTTGAAGATATGATGCAGATGCTAAAATCCGTGGAAGATTACAAATTCGATGTAGGTTTTATACACGGACATATCGACAAAGGAGTTGTGTCTATTGACCTGCCAGATGGAATTGCTACTGCTATCCTCTTTGGAAGCAAGCGAAGCATCAACTTCACAGAGGAGGACTTTGTAGAGTTGAAAGATTTGATAATAGGTTAAAATATATAAGATATGGAAACAAAAGACATTATGAGTAAGTTTGATGAGCTTTATGGGATTATGGCTTCGTCAACCAACGTAAAGTATATGCACGTATTCGGTAATACGATGCGTTGCATGATGAAGGATATGGCATCCAAGCACCCAGAGTTGGCACAAGAGTATCTTGATAAGCTTTGCGCTATCAAGTGGAAGAACTATCTTACGAAGAAGGAAGCTTCTGAGATTACAAACGGTATGAATCCATCTGCAACTTGGGATATGCAGACGTGGCTCAACGCAATGACTGGTCTCGGACTTGCGACAGAGGAGAAGCCTTACTACAACGATTATGCTTTGTACGTTGCAATGAATCAGGTTGTAAGCGACCACGGATGCACAATTGCTAAGATACTCGGCAAGGAAGATGTTAAAGAGATTGATACAGAACATCTGGTGAAGTATGCCAACCACCTTGCACTCGATTTATTGAAAGACAAGGATGGTGTGTACGACATCAGAGAGTATTTCTTGAAGTAACACTAAAAACATACGGTTATGAAAAAGGTATTTGAAAACATATTGGCAAGCAACGATATACAGGCTATTAAGAATTGTGTTGCGACAATGGCTGATTGTTGCGAAGTTGGAATGAATGACGGTGTAATGCTTGACATGATGAAGCAAGTTCAATGTGAGATTGGTGAGTGCCATTTTGATGAAGAAATGGCAGACTTACATCTTTGTCTCATTAATCAACTATACACAAAGGATGTGGCGAAAGACTATTGGCACGAAGTTAAAAACGACAACATCACAATTAATGATTGGTGTGTTCTTTGGGGTGAAATGGTAAAACGCAATGACGAAAAGATAAAGAAATGGTTTCCTAAAATCAATGCGCTCGATTATGAACGTAAGATTTTCGATGAGTGCATTTCTTTCTTAAATAACGGAGAATTGCCGTATCATGATTTAAAAGTATAAAGTTTTTCGTTATTCTGAATGAAGTTTCGGTTTTTTTTGCTATCTTTGCAGAAAGAGACCGAAACTTTATTTTTATTTATTATTCAGGATAACAGATTATGATAGATTTATTAGATTCTTCGCAAATTAGGCAGATAGGTGTTACTATATTTTCAGCTATACTTGCCTTTGCAACGCCAACAGAAGGTTTTGTTTTGGCGTTGGTTATCGCATTTGGCTTCAATATCTTCTGCGGTATGCGAGCTGACGGCGTGAGTGTTGTACGATGCAAGAACTTTTCGGCATCAAAGTTCAAGAACGCAATTTTGGAAATGTTGCTTTATGTAGCTATCGTCTATGTGATATACGGCATCATGTTAGGCTGTAATGATGGCACGGAAGCTCTATTTGCAATTAAGATGCTTACGTATATATTCTGCTATGTGTACGTCTGCAATGCGTTTAAAAATCTCATCAAGGCGTACCCTAAGAATGTTTCATTCAGAGTTATTTATTACATTTTGAGGTTTGAGTTTGCGAAGGCATTGCCGAGTTATTGGAAACCGATATTGGAGAGATTGAATCAGGAGTTTGATAAAAAAGAGGAGGAAAACAAAAATGGAAGTACTAATTGATAGGGCTTGGAAAAAAGATGGCTATACTATTAGCCGTCTGTACGTGAATGGCAAATTGTTCGGATGCAATACTCTTGAAGATACAGACAGAGGATTGAATCAGAAAATGGATTTGGACGAAATCAAAAACAAAAAGGTATATGGGCAGACTGCAATACCAATCGGCAGCTATGAATGTGTATATACCTATTCTAACAGATTCAAGAAGATGTTGCCATTACTTCTGAATGTCAAAGGATTTGAAGGAATACGCATACATAGCGGTAACTCTTCAAAAGACACAGAGGGTTGTATTCTTATCGGTAAAAACGACAAGAAAGGATGGGTTAGCGATTCTCGATTTTGGACAAACAAGCTCATTCAGACCATGAAGACAGCTTGGGATAAAAAGGAAAAAGTAATGATTGTAATTCAGTAAGCTTATGAAACTGATTGATAAGATAACAAGAGTTGTAATTGCTATTGCAGTAGCAATGCTGGTTCTATCAATGTTCTGTAGATGTAAGACGAAAGAACGTGTGATAGAAAAACAGACATACATCACTGACAAACGTAACGAGGCTAAGTGGGATTCACTCTTTAACGCAAGGCTTATTAAAGAGTTGGAATCTTATAAAGCAGCACATAAGGAATCCGTGAAGTCCACCACAAAAGAGAAGACGCATATAAAGGACAGCACAGCTTCGAAATATGACGCAAATGGAAATAAAATTGGAGAAGATAGATTCCATTACGAATATCACGAAATATCACAGGAATATGTACAAATGCTGAGAGATAGTATTTCTAGTCTTAAAGAATACAAGGATAGTGCGGCGATATATCATAGCAAGTGTGATTCATTAATCTCAGTGATAAGTAAAATATCGAAAGATAAAGTATATGTAGAGAAACAGTTGTCAAAAACAGATAAATTCTTCCTTAGACTCGGAAGAGTATCTTTTGCGATACTGATCCTAGGAGTTGTCGTTTTTATAGGGTATTTGATTATAAGAAACAGGAAACGTTCTTAGATTTTTTTTCATTGTTTTAATGTTTTTGTTGGTTGTTTAATACAAAAAGGGGTGACCGCACGCGATGTGTAGCCACCCCTAAACAATATAGATAATGCACAGAAATTATTCTTCAGCTCCCTGGAGGAACTTGATACCATACTTCGTCTCGTAGTGTTTCTGCTGATCTTCTGTCAGCATTCTTGTTTCACTGTCGTAGAAGACGGTAAGCAGCTCTCCGTAATCTTTGTCGTAGAAGTAGTTGTATTTATTGCAGAGATAGTTCCTTGCGCAAAGGCATCTACTCGGGACCGTCTTGAACTTGCGTCTTGTCTTCTGCTTAATTCCGTTAGCCGACCGGTATCTGTCAAGCCTCAGCGTCTTTTTTAGAGATTCAGAACGTTTAGCTATTACCTCCGGTCTTACTATTGCCTGAGCACATTTCAACCGAAGTCTTTCTTCCGTTTCCTGTGTATGGGTAACGCCAAGCGACTTTGCTATGCTTGTTACACATGACTTTGTTATCCCAAGCTCTTTGGAAATTTCGGAAGAAGAGTAATCCGGATATAGCTTACGGACAGATTCCCTAATCTTCTCTCTTTGCTCTTTTCTTGCGTCCTTGAACGAATCCCCATGCATCCTATGTAGCCACCAGTAAACAGTCTGTACTGCGCAACCGAAGCTCTTGGCCATTGCGTAAGGAGATTCGTAAGGGTGTTCCTTTATATACGTTTTCTGTTCATCTGTGATATTCATGTATTTTCACAAACTTTTTTATAAGCATAAGCTATCTATCTAAAATCACCACTACCATCAATCTTGCCTCTCTCCTTTCGGGAAGCAAGCTTATCAAGATTTTCCTGGCAGATAGAATTTGCATTCCATCCAAATATCGAACAGATTCCGTTCAGTTGCCAAAAGCAATCTCCGAGCTCGGCACGAATCGCCTTGATCTCCTCCTCCGTTACATCCTCGTGAACCACCAGCTTGCTATTCTCGATATGAGCCTTTCCTTTTCGGATAAGTTTACCAATCTTCGAAGTAAACTCTCCAAGTTCACCCATAAGATTAAGAGTCATGTAGCTAAAGTTCTCACAACTAGGCATACAAGTAGTCATTGCAGCCTCCTGATACTCATTAAGTGTCAATTCTTTATTTTCCATTTAAATATTTAAAGTTTAAAATTCATGTTTCTTGCAAACCTTATCACAAGATGTTTCGCAATCTTTTTTGTAGCACCATCCATTGCCTAAGATGTCTTCGCATCCCATCCAAAGGCAGTTACCGCAACATCTTTCTTCTTCCATAATTATCTTTTTTTTAATCTGTTCTTTAAATTATTAGACTCCCATTTTACAAGTTTTCTTAAAGATTGTGTAATACGTATATCCAACTTGTCTGCTTTTGAAAACTTGTTAAGCCAATAAGGAGACATTTTATTTATTGACCTATTCCATATCTTCTTTGCCAATCTAATCTTCATACGCTATTTATTTTTCTGTTCAACCTTTTCGATAAGAATGTTACAATCATCCCATTCTATACAATCATGCATCCAATCTGAGATAAATGCGTGATGCGAACTATGTTTTTTGAGTTTATCACTCAATGCGGTTTGCATTCTCATACGCTACTTCTCCTTATCTAATTTATTACCTACAATCGTTACTGATAGTCCACTTTTCACCAAATTACAAAGCAGACATTCTGTATATTTTCCAAACTTAGCATAGAAAGCTCCGTCTTTAAATACAACTTCACCTTCGCCATCAAAGTCAATAATGTCACCTTCAAAAATAGGCACATCGTTGGTGTCTGTCAGTCCTGTAAACTGGCAGACGGTAGAAGGGTCAACAGAAAATGCGCCGCCACCTTCTATGGGAACTATAATAGCACCATTTTCGTAAGAATGCAGCAAATCTCCGATTGCCCATCCTTTACCATCAAGACGTTTAGCCTTGAACTTGATATTTTCTACTTTCATAAGCTATAATTCTTCTTTTTCAAATTCACTTTTCGGGACTCTGTAAGATGTACTATGCCATTCACACTCATCATCTTTACCTATAGCATATTTGGAAAGCATATCTCTCAATTCCTTATAAGCTAAAGTGTTGTGACGAATCTGAATACGTATAAAGTTCTCATTATCACACATTGTAAGTGGTGATTGATTATTCATATACACCTTGCCTTTCTTGCCAAGGTTACTTCCGTTGTAACGTTGGTAAAAATATCCGCTAGCCTTATGCTTAATTCTGTAAGGTTTAACCATAACTATTCTTCGTTACATAAAGTTTCTACAACCTTTGTTCTTGTGGTTTTTGTTGCAGGGTCATATTCATCATGAATAGATTTTGCTACACCTTTTTTGTTGGTAAAATAAACAACTCTACCACCATCATAGAAACGATATACGGTTATACCATCCACAACAAATAGCTTCTCTACCTTAATTTCATTAATAGAGTCTGATGTTGGAACATTAACTCCTTTGTTCTCGTTGCAAGAAACGAGCATGAATATAACAGATACAAATAATAATATAATCTTCTTCATACACTACTTCTTTTTCCAATATTTACCAATTAAATAACCGATAACTCCACCCATAAAAGCTACATATAGAACAGCTAGGGTAAGCACAATATAGAATCAAAACATAACTATTCAAGTTTTACACCGAAGGGAGTTCCGTCGGCAAATTTTATTTTAAACAAATCAGTAGCAGTGACAAATCCAATCACACCATTATTTCTATCACCAATAACAATCCCTTCATTAAATATGATTAAGCTGTTAACCTCACCAATTGGGGATATTATCCACCCAAACGGCTGATGCTTTTGCATTTCTTCCCAGCACTCTTTTGCATCCTTGAATGGGCGATACTTTGGTTCTGGCTTTAGTCTGTATTCAAAATCATTATCAAAGCTTGGGTCTTCATCATCATACCATAATGACTTATCTCCTTTTATACATCTACTCTCTATTGCCTTTCCTTCTGCGTATGCCTGAATAATAGGCAGTAACTTTTTAGCTTGATTTCTGTCCATAATTAACTCTCCACTGCGTTTTTATATTCTAACTCAACCGCTAGGTCGTGAATTAAATCAACCGCTTCTTTCAAAGCATCATACATATTATCTCCTTCTGATATAAGTTCATCAAGAGTGCTACTCTCACTCATATCCTCTGGAAAATCTTTAGGCTTCCAAGTAAAACTTTTGTTATTTTTCTCGAACTCATAAGCCTTCTGAATAAGTTTTTCTATTGTCATAATCAATCTTCTAACTCTTTAAGCATTTCATTCAAATTCTCTTTAACTCTCATTAGTGCAGGATAACCTCTATCAGCATCAATATCTGGAATTTCTAATAAAGAGTCTTTAATTAACTCAATAGCTTTTTCTTTACTCATGCTTATATTTCTTATTGATATAATCAACATATGCTTTTTCAATCGCAATCAGAGCATCTTTTCCACCAATTGCATGAGCAGCTTCTGCCAAGTTATTTGATATATGATAACAAGCATCTGATTTCTTGTCTATATCATTAAACTTTATTACAGCATCCAGAGCAATAATAGCGTTTGCCAGCATTCTTTTTAATGCCTCATTTTTCTTTTTCTTTGTTAATAATCTCATATTCTCTTCATTTTACCCTCTCCCTGTTGCCAAGGAGAGGGTGGTTAGTTACTCTGTTACTTCAACAAACTTTCTGTTTTTAAGTTGATACCAAGTATCAGCCTTGATATTATCTCCATCAACGTACTCAGTCTTAACACATACTGGAACATCACGTTTCTTTTCATAGCTCCATTTCCATTCTGCCAGCGTTATCCATGAGCCTACCTTTGCTTTTGCTCTGGAACTATTGCCAGCACACATGATAACGGAATCTTCTCCTGTGCTATCAATCTGAGCATAGTTTCCCGATGAGCCAATCTGAGCATAGTTGCCCGATGAGCCAATCTTAGCAGAGTCGCCCGATGAGCCAATCTGTTTTCTTCTGTTTCCGTTGTCGTTTAACCCACCATCTGCCTTAACTTTAGATGGTGATGTAATATCTTTCAGCCACTCGACACCGATATTAATGATGTCAGCCAGCTTCAACTCAGCCTTAATCTTGATACGAGAAGAGCATACCTTTGTCGAATTTTCTCCTGCGTCAATCTTACCAGACTGTTCTACCTCTGCATAGCGAGAGTCAAGCATATCGTAGTAGTCCCACACTTCCATTGGAGACTTGCAAGCGTGGAAACCTTGGTTGCAACACTTGACTTCTCCGTCCATTTCATACTCTTTTCCTACTTCGTACTGAAACCCACGGCATTTCATATTCTTGTCGAATGCCTTGTACGAGGTGATAACTTTTTCACTCATATTCTATCTATTTATATCCTTTTATATCCTTTCTTTAATCTTACACAATAATCAATAGCATTGATTGCTAACCAAATAGCATGCTTCTGCTTATCGTCAATAAGATTTTTTCTAATCTCAAATAGCGTCTTCTTTGCTTCTGTTGCATTCATATTACTATTTATTTATGTCTGAAGGCGTTAACCACATAACATATCGCTAATGTTTAAATACATACCTACACCTCCATTTCGTGAGTAATTCCAAAACCGAAGAGAAGGTGCTGGAGTTCGTGAATATACTTTATTGTAAAAAGCATGGTCTTCTCATTTATGTAAGCATATATACCATCTTCTGTAAATTCAAGTACTACATAATTTGCATTTTTTATCTTTAAAGCATACTTACCATTTATGGACTTCCATTCATTCTTCTCTAGAATCTCTGGAGTAATAGGAACTCCAGATAATCTTAATGGGCTTACTGGATGCCTTACATAAGATAATTCATAACCATTTGATGCAAGTATATCTATAATTGTATGTATTTCGTTGTTATACACAACAACATCACCAATAATATATTTCTGTGCCATACGCTTTACTTTTTACGATGATTATACTTTTTAATAGCATCTTTCTTAGAGGCTGCAATAATCTTAACACCCTTGATGGTGAACTCATGCTGCGCCTTTGGCTGACACTTCTGCTTATCAGATGGAATGTTTCCATTCGGAATAGATAATTGTGTATCTCCAAAGCATGCAGGTAAATCGCCCATTAGGTAATCTAATTCAGTTTGCATGCCAATCATTGATAACAATCCATTCATACGCTTTACTTCTTAACTTCTTTAAAAATTACATCCTTACCATCAGAACGCATATCCTTAAAACATAAATAATGGCATCCTTCTTTGTCAGCAAAAAAACAACCTTCACATGAATCACCTTGCTCGACAACTTCAAGAGTAGTGGTTACTCTTTCTCCAACTTTAAGCTCTTTCATACTAATTTCCTCCTAATTCAATATAAACTTTTTCCAACACTTCTAACGGATAGTCATTCAGATTGAGATTATGTATTCTATGAATGATAATTCGTTTACGATATTCTAGTTTTATTGCCTTTATCTGCTCCTCATCTTTAGGGATTTCAATTCTACGAGAGAAGATATAAGATTCTCCAGATGCGAATCCATCAGACTTTCGGTATTTAATATTGTTCACAACGACCAAAGTTTTTGTTATTCTTTCGACAATAGCAATTCTTCTGTTGTCGTATTTGTCGTAAGCAACAACCTCATCACCAACAACCAAATTTTTAAGCTCTTTCATACTAATTTCCTCCTAATTCAATATAAACTTTTTCCAACAC
>ENA-OOZG01002477-OOZG01002477.1-human-gut-metagenome-genome-assembly--contig:-NODE-2477-length-11495-cov-1.766871_pt1 | contig 11495 bp, 8 predicted proteins | sample MGYA00241706_ERZ501384 | MGnify/ENA primary metagenome ERZ501384 (study PRJEB25962, sample SAMEA2042742) | human gut metagenome | biome: human gut; feature: human-associated habitat; material: faeces... | reverse complement strand
AGAGTGGATATGGGAATTGATGCGGTGGAATGGGCCGTGAAAGCGGAACAATCAGGCGCCGGTGAAATTCTTCTGACAAGTATGGATTGTGACGGAACGAAAGCAGGATATGATCTTGCATTAACGAAAGCCGTAGCAGAGAGCGTTGGTATTCCGGTTATTGCATCGGGCGGTGCCGGAACGATGGAGCACTTCTGTGAGGCACTGACAGAGGGCAAGGCAGAAGCGGCACTTGCAGCTTCTTTATTTCATTTCCGTGAATTGGAAATTCGTGATGTGAAACAATATTTAAGAGATCGTGGAGTGAGTGTACGATTATAGATTATGCAGGGTTTGACATGGAATAAACAGAAGCTTATAAAAGCAGGATATGCAGAGAGTAAGGGTAATGCATTTGCAATATGATACAGCAAAGGGAGTAGGAAGGCTATGGCAATGATACAAAATGACTGGCTGGATGCCATTGGTGGTGAATTCAGGAAGCCATATTATAAAGAATTATATCAGTTTGTGAAGGAAGAGTATCATACGCATGTGATTTATCCTCCTGCAGACGATATTTTTAATGCCTTTCATCTGACTCCGTTAAGTGAGGTGAAGGTGATGATCCTTGGGCAGGATCCATATCATAATGCCCATCAGGCACATGGACTCTGCTTCTCGGTATTGCCGGATCAGAAAGAGATTCCACCATCCCTACAGAATATTTATAAAGAATTACATGATGACTGCGGCTGTTATATCCCGAATAATGGTTATCTGGAAAAGTGGGCCAGACAGGGTGTCCTGATGTTAAACACTGTCCTGACGGTTCGTGCCCATCAGGCGAATTCCCATCAGGGAAGAGGGTGGGAGAAGTTTACAGATGCGATTATTGAGGCGGTGAATGCGCAGGATCGTCCGATCGTGTACCTGCTGTGGGGAAGTCCCGCACAGCGTAAGATACCGATGCTCACGAATCCGAAGCATCTGATTTTAAAGGCACCACATCCCAGTCCGTTATCCGCTTACCGTGGATTTTTTGGCTGCAGGCATTTCAGCCAGACCAATGATTTCCTGGTGAGCCATGGTCTTACGCCAATTGACTGGCAGATTGAGAATATCTAAAGTATGACTACTTGACAAGAAACCGAAGCTGTACTATAGTGTTCCTAAAAAGAAACACTATAGTACAGCTTATTTAGTTGCCTTGCATATGAGAAAATGATACAGTGGATCATTTTTGGAGTTGAATAAAAAACAGGTGTATGAGGTGTATGATGGAAGAAAATCTGATTTTGGATAAGCTGGTTCAGTTTGGACTGACCAGGCAGGAAGCCAATATTTACCTTTGTCTTTATCAGAACGGAGAACTGACCGGTTATGAAGTGGCGAAGATGACAGGAATTTCCAGATCCAATGTCTATGGAGGTTTGTCTGACCTAACCGACAAGGGCGCAGCATTTCTGGTGCAGGGAAGTTCAAACCGCTATGTGGCAGCTTCCATTGAGGAATTCTGTGATCATAAGGTGAAGGATCTGCAGAATGCGAGAACCTATCTGTGTGAACATATCCCGGAGGTGAAGAAATCCTCGACCGGTTATATTACTGTCGAAGGATATACCAATATTCGCAGTAAGATGAGCTTTATGCTGGAACATACCGGGCGGCGAGTGTATATTGCAGCGAAGGCCGAGTATGTGAATGCCCTGGAAGAAGAGCTTTTAGCTCTCGCAAAGCGTCAGATCAAGATTGTGTTGATCACAGATGGAGAACTGAATTCCACAGAGCTGAAAGAACACGCCATTTTATATCGAAGTGAAGGCCGTGGTAATGTGGTGCATCTAATCACCGATTCCGAATATGCACTGACCGGAGAAATCAACAAAAGCAAATCCGACACCTGTCTGTATACGGCACAGGCAAATTTTATTAAAGTGTTTAAAGAGATGCTTCGTAATGAGATGAAGCTGATTGAAATAAATGAGGAGAAAGGATAAAAACATGAAAAAAGTACCATTTATCAGTAAGGAAAAAGCACAGGAAATCAACAAAGATTTTCCTACTCCATTTTATATTTATGATGAAAAGGGAATTCGCGAGAATGCGCAGGCTGTGAAGGAAGCATTTGCATGGAATCCGGGCTTCCGTGAGTACTTTGCAGTAAAGGCAACACCCAATCCGTATCTGATTGAAATTTTAAGAGAGTATGGCTGTGGCTGTGACTGCTCTTCCAGGACAGAGCTTATGCTGAGTGAGGCCATGGGGATTACAGGAGAAAGCATTATGTTTTCTTCGAATGACACACCGGCAGAAGAATTTGCATATGCGAACAAATTAGGTGCGATCATTAATCTGGATGACATTACCCACATTGATTTTGTAGAAGGAATTTTAGGCAGGCTTCCGGAAACGATGAGCTGTCGCTTCAATCCCGGTGGAATTTTTGAGCTGAGTAATGGAATCATGGATAACCCGGGAGATTCCAAGTATGGATTTACTACGGAGCAGATGTTTGAGGGATACCGTATTCTGAAGGAAAAGGGTGTGAGGAATTTCGGGATGCATGCTTTCCTTGCAAGCAATACGGTAACGAATGAATATTACCCGGAGCTTGCCCGTCAGCTGTTTAAACTGGCAGTACGTCTTGAAAAGGAGACCGGAGCAGATATTAAATTCATCAACCTTTCCGGTGGCGTTGGAATCCCTTACAAGCCGGAACAGACACCGAATGACATCCGCGTGATCGGTGAGGGCGTACGCAAGGTTTATGAAGAGATTCTGGTTCCGGCCGGAATGGGAGATGTTGCGATTTATACTGAAATGGGACGTTTTATGATGGGACCTTACGGACAGCTTGTGACAAAGGCCATCCATGAAAAGCACACCTACAAGGAGTACATTGGGGTGGATGCCTGTGCGGTCAATTTGATGCGTCCCGCAATGTATGGTGCTTATCATCATATTATGGTACTCGGCAAGGAGGATGCTCCCTGCGACCACAAGTATGATGTGACCGGTTCCCTGTGTGAAAATAATGATAAATTTGCCATTGACCGTATGCTTCCGGAAATTGAGATGGGAGATTATCTGGTGATCCACGATGCGGGTGCGCATGGATTTTCGATGGGTTACAATTACAACGGAAAGCTGAAATGTGCAGAGCTGCTTTTGAAAGAGGACGGAAGTGTGAAGCTGATCCGCCGTGCTGAGACTCCGAAGGATTACTTTGCAACGTTTGATGGACTGGATATTTATTCCAGAATTAAGTTCTAGTACACTGAAAAATAAGTTTCTTAGGTGATAAGAGAGTGCAAAGAATTATTAATGACAATAGAGAAATCCCGGCAGTTTTGCCGGGATTATTTCGTGCGTGCATTCGTGTTGCATTTTGGTGTAAAACATGATATTTTTATGTCTGATTTTAAATTTTGTTTTTATTTGATATTCCACAAACCCAGTAAATACAAGGATTTTAAAGGAAAATGTGATTTTACAATATTCCTTAAAGAGTGCCGGCAGTGGGACTTGAACCCACACGTGGTTGCCCACAACAGATTTTGAGTCTGCCTCGTCTGCCATTCCGACATGCCGGCGTTTTCAGACGAATATTATATTATCATATCCCTATTTAAAATTCAAGAAAAAAATGGTATACTTTTAAAAGCTGATTAAAATAAAATGACATTACTGGAATGAGATGCGAGTGAACAGTAATGAAATCATTATGGAGGAATAAGTAATATGAGATTAGGAGCATTGGAAGCAGGCGGGACAAAGATGGTATGTGCGATCGGGAATGAACAGGGAGAAATTTTTGAACAGATTTCGATTCCTACAGAAACACCGGAAATTACGATACCAAGAATAATTGAATATTTTAAGGATAAGAATATTGATGCACTGGGAATTGCATGCTTTGGACCGGTAGAACTGAACAGGAAAAGTGAGAAATATGGCTATATTACCAGCACACCGAAGCTTGCATGGCGTGATACCCCTATCGTACAGAGATTTGAGGAAGCTCTGCATTGTCCGGTAGGCTTTGATACGGATGTCAATGGTTCGGTATTGGGAGAAGCAACCTTTGGACAGGCGAAGGGTAAAAGGAGCGTAATGTATATCACCATCGGAACCGGAGTCGGAGCCGGTATTATTTCTGAAGGAAACCTTGTACATGGCATGCTTCATCCGGAGGCAGGACATATACTCATGATTCCGCGTAAGGATGATCATTATGAGGGCTTCTGCTTTTATCATAAAAACTGTTTTGAAGGCATGGCAGCAGGTCCTGCAATTGAAAAGCGATGGGGAAAGAAGGGCGTAGAGCTTGCAGATAACAAGGAAGTCTGGGATCTTGAGGCTTATTATATTGCACAGGCAATCTGCAATTATATCATGGTAGTATCACCGGAAATGGTAATCTTAGGCGGTGGTGTCATGCATCAGGAGCAGCTTTTTCCGTTGATCCGTGAAAAGGTTCTGGAAATGGTGGCAGGATACATCCAGACCAAAGAATTAGCCGATATTGATCACTTTATTGTACCGGCAAGCCTGCATGATGATCAGGGAATTATGGGATGCTTAGAGCTTGCAAGAAGAGAACTTCAGAACTAGGCATTTACAGGGAAAAGAGCAAAGCAGACATTTGACCTTGTGGCAACGTACTTCTCAAAGTATAATAAAGAGAGTTGAAATCATAACCATAGGAAACAGAGACATGGATTGTAAGCAGGTAGAAAAGATGATTCCCCAGTTTTTAGACGATGATCTGACTACGGAGGAGCTGCGGGAGTTCATGGAGCATATCGAAAACTGCACAGACTGCAAGGAAGAGCTTACGATAGAGTTTTTGGTAAGCGAGGGACTTGTGCGCCTTGAAAATGGCGCAGTATTTGACCTGCAGAAGGAATTGTCGGAGTGCATTGCGGCTGCAGAACGTCACCTGCACTGGCGTGAAAATGTGCATATGTTTTTATATATTCTGGAGGGACTGGTAGCGGTAGAAGCAATCACGGTAGCAGCCCTGTTTGTGTTTTTAAAATAATAGTATGACACCAGGATTGTGGGAGTGCGCAGCACGAAGCAATCCGTAGGTATCAAAGTCGGGGCTTTTGACCCCAACATCATAGTATGAGGGTAAGAAGGAATGAGCAAGCTTGTACTGATAGACGGACATAGTATTTTAAACAGGGCGTTTTATGGAGTACCGGATCTGACGAATGCAGCCGGTCTTCATACGAATGCCATCTATGGGTTCTTAAATATTTTATTTAAAATTCTGGACGAAGAATCGCCGGATTATCTGACCGTGGCATTTGATGTCAAGGCACCGACCTTCCGGCATGAAATGTTTAAGGAGTATAAAGGGACGAGAAAACCGATGCCGGAGGAACTACGTGAACAGGTTCCTGTAATGAAGGAAGTTTTACAGGCTATGGGAATCCGGATCATTGAGCAGGCAGGTTATGAAGCGGATGATCTTTTAGGAACGATTGCCAAGCGTGCAGAAGCAGAGGGAATTGATGTTTCCCTGGTTTCCGGTGACCGGGATCTGTTACAGATTGCAACGGACAGGATCAGGATCCGCATTCCGAAGACAAAGGGTGGCAGAACAGAAATCGAGAATTACTATGCAGCCGATGTGGAAGCAAAGTATCAGGTAAATCCGGTTCAGTTTATCGACTTAAAGGCATTGATGGGAGATACTGCAGATAACATACCGGGTGTTCCCAAGGTAGGAGAGAAGACAGCAACGGATCTGATGGTGCAGTTTGGTTCCCTGGATGGAATTTATGAGCATATCGACGAGGTGACGAAGAAGTCTGTCAAGGAGTCCCTGATTCAGAATAAAGACCTCGCCTATTTAAGCAGGGAGCTTGCAACGATTAAGCTTGACAGCCCCCTTACTTATACCCTGGAAGAAGCAAGGGTAGGAAACTTTTTTAATGAAGCTTCTTATATATTATTTAAAAAGCTGGAATTTAAGAATTTACTCAATAAATTTGAAAAGGGTGTTTCTAACGAAGAAATATCTGCTTCGTTTCATCTGGTAGAGAACCTTGCAGAGGTGGAGGCACTTTTTACAAGGATATTGTCTGACAAGGACAGGCAGATTGGTCTGAAGGTGGTGAAGGAAGCCGGACGGCACGGAGAACTGCTGGGTGTGGCACTTCATCTTCAGGAAGAAGGAAGCTTCCTTGTTTTGAAGCAGGGCTTTCTTACCGAAGACTATCTGAAAGAAAAAATAGCGCTTCTGGGTGCACAGTGCCGGATTGCAACTGCGGATATCAAGAGTGAATATGCTTATTTGCAGGCACAGGATACAGACCGGTTCTTTGATGTGATTCTGGCTGCCTACCTGTTGAATCCGCTTAAGAATGATTATACGGTAGAGGATATTGCCAATGAATATCTGAACCTGATGCTTCCGGAGAAAGGACAGGCATTTGGCAGACTGTCCTTTAAGGATGCGCTGAATGAAAAGCCGGAAGATTTTTTGAAATACTGCTGTTTTGAAGCTTATGTGTGTGCACAGGCAGCTGTTTGTTTACAGCAGAAGCTGGAAGAAACACAGATGGACCGACTGATGCGTGAAATTGAGATGCCGCTCACCCTGGTGCTTTTTTCCATGGAGGAGGAAGGAATCCGCGTGAATCCGGAAGCGTTGAAGGATTACGGAGAAGCTCTTTCGGGTAAAATCACCGAATTGGAGCAGGAGATTTACAGCGAGGCGGGATGTGAATTTAACATTAATTCACCGAAGCAGTTAGGGGAGATTCTGTTTGAAAAGATGGGGCTTCCGGGTGGGAAGAAAACGAAAACCGGCTATTCCACGGCAGCAGATGTTCTTGAAAAGTTATCCGGAGAATATCCGGTGGTAAAACATATTCTGGAATACCGCGGACTTACCAAATTAAAGTCCACCTATGCAGACGGTCTGGCTGCATATATTGAGGATGAAAACCGGATACATTCGACCTTTAACCAGACGATTACGGCAACCGGAAGAATCAGTTCCACAGAACCGAATTTACAGAATATCCCGATCCGGATGGAGCTTGGCAGACAGATCCGTAAGGTTTTTATTCCAAAGGATGGTTATTGCTTCATGGATGCGGACTATTCCCAGATTGAGTTAAGGGTGCTTGCATCCATGTCCGGGGACGAGCGTCTGATTGAGGCGTACCGGTCCCATGCGGATATCCACCGGACAACTGCTTCCCAGGTATTCCACATTCCGTTTGAGGAAGTGACGGACCTGCAGAGAAGAAATGCCAAGGCTGTAAACTTTGGTATTGTATACGGAATCAGTTCCTTTGGACTGAGTGAAGACTTGAGTATATCAAGAAAAGAGGCAGCAGCCTATATTGAGCAGTATTTTGAAACCTATCCGCAGGTAAAGCAGTTCATTGATTCTCTTGTTAAGGAGGCAAAGAAGAACGGCTATGCGGTGACTTTATATGGAAGAAGAAGACCGGTTCCTGAGCTTTTCAGCAGTAATTTCATGCAGCGTTCCTTTGGCGAACGGGTTGCCATGAATTCACCGATTCAGGGGACAGCAGCGGATATTATTAAGATTGCCATGATCCGTGTCTTTGAACGGCTTAAGAAGGAAGGGTTGAAGTCAAAGCTGATTTTGCAGGTGCATGACGAACTTCTGATTGAGACAGCATTGGAGGAAGAAGAACAGGTAAGGATGATTCTCGAAGAAGAAATGGTACATGCTTCATCTCTTGCCGTAGAACTGGAAATTGATCTTCATGTGGGCATCAACTGGTATGAGGCAAAATAGCAGAACAGGAAGATAAAGGAGCAGCTTATGAAGGTGATTGGAATTACCGGAGGAGTAGGATCCGGAAAAACGGCACTTTTGGAATACATCCGCATTCATTATAACTGTGAGATCATTCTTGCAGATGAAGCGGCGCATCACGTCGAGGAACCAGGACAGGAATGCTATGCAGAGCTTGTGGAGCTATTGACCCCGGCGATCTTAAATGAGGACGGAACGATTAATAAGAAGCGTATGTCAGAGGAAATTTTTGCAGATGCTTCGCTGCTTGAGACCGTGAACGGGATTATCCATCCGGCAGTACGACAGTATATTTTAAGTGAAATTGAACTGCAAAGAAGCCTGCAGCAGATTGATTTCCTGTTTATCGAAGCGGCTCTCCTGATTGAGTGTGGATATCTGGATATTGTGGATGATATGTGGTATATTTATGCGGCAGAGGAAATAAGACGTAAACGGTTAAAGGAAGCCCGGAACTATTCGGATGAAAAAATTGATGCGATCATGCAGTCGCAGCTTTCAGAGGAAGAATACCGGAAGGCATGCCATTTTGTGATTGATAACAGTGGGGAGCTTAAAGACAGTTTTGAACAAATCGACAGGAAGGTTAGGGAGTATCTGTGATCGAAGAAAAAAGAAACGCAAGTACATATGTGTTTGGTCTGGATATTGGAACCAGAAGTATTGTGGGAACGGTAGGCTACCGGAATCAGAACCGGTTCATTGTTGTAGCACAGCGGGTGAAGGAGCACGATACCCGTGCTATGCTGGACGGACAGATACATGATATCCAGAAGGTAGGAGACACCATCCGTATGGTGAAACAGGAATTGGAGGAAGCGATCGGTGAAAAGCTGAAAGGGGTCTGTATTGCGGCAGCAGGACGTGTGCTTCGCACGGTGACAACTCATGAAGAAATCCAGTTTCAGAATGAGCAGGAGATTTCAAAGGATGATATATACCGTCTGGTATCCTCCGGTGTGGAGAAGGCTTATCAGGAGTTTTTAAATGAAGAAAAAGACAGTGATGTGAAATTCTACTGTGTCGGTCATTCTGTGGTACGCTACTATCTGAATGGGTATCCGATGGGAAATCTTGAGGAACATAAGGGAAGAAATATCGGCGTGGATCTGATTGCCACGTTCCTTCCGGATGATGTTGTAGATGGTCTGTATAAAGCAGTAGAGATTGCAGGACTGGAAGTGGCAAGCTTAACCCTTGAGCCCATTGCAGCCATCCAGCTTGCAATACCGGAACGATTCCGGATGCTGAATATTGCACTGATTGATGTTGGAGCCGGAACAAGTGATATTTCGATTGTAAAAGATGGAAGTATTATTGCATTTGGCATGATTCCGCTTGCCGGCGATGAAGTGACGGAGGCGATTGCTAAGAAGTATTTGACAGACTTTGAGACTGCAGAGTACATAAAAAGAGCCTGTGAGCGTAAGAAGAGTGTTTCTTTTAAGGACATATTTGGAAGCAAAATTCAGGTAACAAAAGAGGATATTGCACAGATATCTGAAGACGCTGTGAAAAATATTACCAAAAACATTGCCGATCGTATTTTGGAATTGAATGGCGGTCAGTGTGTTAGTGCGGTATTTGTTGTCGGTGGAGGCGGTAAGCATGAGGGATTTACCGAGAGTCTCGCACATTATCTGGGATTGCCAAATGAGCGTGTGGCAATACGTGGTGCAGAGGTACTTTCACAGGTTCAGTTTGAGCAGGAGGGAATTCGCAAAGATTCCACATTAGTGACACCGCTTGGTATTTGTATGACTTATTATGAGCAGAAAAATAACTTTATCCATGTAATGGTAAATGAGCAGCGTGTGAAATTATATGATAATGGCAAGGTATCGGTGTTAGATGCCTGTGTCAGCTATGGTTTTTCCAAAGATAATTTGTTCCCGATTCGCGGAGACAGTATTCATTATACGGTAAATGGTGAAACCCGGGAAAAGAAGGGAAGAGTTGGCGAGGTGGCTGAGATCAAGAAAAATGGCACACTAGTCAGCTTGAATGATAAAGTAGAGGAAAATGATACGATACAGATTCGGCCTTCCACAAAGGGAAGTACTGGAAAATTGTTAATCAAAGAGATTCCGGAGTGCAATGCGGAAATTACCGTGACTTTATTTGGAAGAAAACTGTTATGTCCAAAGTTAGTTGAGGCAAATGGTGAGGTGGTATCCTCGTTTTACGAAGTCAAAAACGGAGACGAAATCTGTACCTATGATTATTATTCCGTTAAGAGATTGTTAGAGTTTGCCGGTATGGATGTTGAAACTTTGGTTCTTTTGAATGGAAGAGAGGCTGGCGCATCAGCAAAAATTGTTGACGGTGATGTAATTACAAAAAGACCGGTTATTAAGCCGGAAGAGCCGGAAAAAACAAGAGAAGAAACGATGCAGGAGCAGATGGATGATGATCCATTGTTGGCACCGTTAAAACCGATGCCGGATTGGATGAGCGATGTCCCGTTCGATACGGCAAAATTAGGAGCGGACGGAGAAGTGATTCCGGGTGCAAAGCAGTTACGGCAGGAGAAAACGATTTCTACACCGGTAGAAGAAGTGACGGGATCTGTATTTGTTACGATAAATGGTGATGTGGTCGAAATGCCACATAAGAAAAATCCGATTTTTGTCGATGTGTTTGATGTATATCCGTTTGATATGACAAAAGCGGGAGGAACGCGTTTAGTAACTCGAATTAATGGTGAAGACAAAGATTTCACAGAGCCTGTTCATGATGGTGATAGGATTGAATTGTTTTGGGAGTCTTAAGGGAGGCTTGGCATGGAAGAAAAAATTAAAGAATTCTGGAAACAAAAACAAGTTGCGTTTTATCACATTTTTTTGGATGTTATGCTTTTGATTTACTGTATTAGTTTTTATTTTGCAGGGAATCAGGTAGTAACTATCCGGTATGTGATTCTTTTTGTATACGCTTTGTTGTGTATTGTGACAGAATTAGTACATAATCGCCATATGCAGAAAAAATATGTTCATTCCAAGCGGATAATTCAGGTAGAAAAAGTGTATTGCTTTTTGCGGCCGGCACTTGGATTGGCGTATTATTATATGGCAGAGACAAAATTAGAGGGAATTATTTTCCTGATACTGTTCCTGATTTATTTCTTTGAGCTTTTTTACAGTGTTGCTCTTGGGAAAAAGGCTCATCGGGTTATTATTTACGTGACTTATATCTGTCTGTATGGTATTATATCTTTTGTTATGCTTGTTGTGTTAGCACAAGATAACTTAAGCCGTGTTACGGTTGGAATTGCTATCCGTGAACTTGTGACGGTATCGGTTGTGCTTGTTTTAATTGTGGTAGTCAGTGAAATGATGTCTCACATGTGGGATTTTTTTGAAAAAGATATTTTCCGCCAGAACCGTGCACTGGAAGATTTAAATAAAGTCAATGATAAGATGAAAGAACAGCAGGAAAAAATCAACCGGGTAAATGAAAAATTAGGAGTTCAAAAAATCGAATTACAGCTTGCGAATAAAAAGATTAACCGTTCGCATGATGAAATGTCGGTGCAGAATGAATTGTCATCCATTATTATATCATCAATCGAGATAAAGGATATGTTAGATAAAATTGTTGATATGATACAGGTTCGATTGGATTTGGATGTTGTTGTAATTGTTTTGGAACAGGATCATGAACTTTATGTTCCGGGAATGGAAGAAGAACAGCGGCGGGT
>ENA-OOZG01002466-OOZG01002466.1-human-gut-metagenome-genome-assembly--contig:-NODE-2466-length-11517-cov-2.602251_pt1 | contig 11517 bp, 10 predicted proteins | sample MGYA00241706_ERZ501384 | MGnify/ENA primary metagenome ERZ501384 (study PRJEB25962, sample SAMEA2042742) | human gut metagenome | biome: human gut; feature: human-associated habitat; material: faeces... | reverse complement strand
CCAGCCGTACTTCTAAGGTTCAGGGCTACAGCTCCGGTGGTAAAACCGGTACAGCCGAGAAGCTTCCGCGAGGCAATGGCAAATATCTGGTATCTTTTATCGGCTTCGCGCCGGTGGATGATCCGGCTCTTGTAATTTACGTAGTTGTAGATGAGCCGAATGTAGAGGATCAGGCAAGCAGTACTTATGCACAGTATATTGCCCAGGGAATCCTTTCTGAAGCGCTTCCGTATCTGAATGTACAGCCGGATGAGGCTGAGGACGGTGAAGTTCCGACGACAGAACTGTGGGATATCTTTAAGGGTATCAGTGATTCCGCAACAGGATCTGCCACAGACGGACAGAAGGAAGCAATCTCCAATGAGGATGTTCCAAGTCCGCCGGAAGATGATTCTGAGGACGAAGATACCGAAGACAACAATGATATGCAGAGTGATGGCCTTACCAATGAAGAGGCCGGCCTGGAATAAGATTTCGAATACCCTCTCAGGGAAATGTCATATATTACAATGACAATCTCTGAGGGGGATTTTTTTATGATCCGGACCATGGTTTATCACAGGAAAAAAATCTGGGTGGTTTTTATAGTCTGTGCGGCGCTTCTTCTGGGACTTGTGGGGAGACTTCTGTACCTTATGGGAGCACAGTCTGAATATTATTCAAAAAAAGCAGATGACCTTCATGAGCGGGAACGTGACATCAAAGCTGCCAGGGGAAAAATTCTGGATATCAATGGAAATATTCTGGCAGATAACCGGACAGTCTGTACCGTATCGGTGATACACAGCCAGATGAAAGATCCGGAAAAAGTAATTCAGGTACTTGCCAGAGAACTGACCATGGATGAAGAAATCATCAGGAAAAAAGTAGAAAAAGTTTCTTCTATTGAAAGAATTCGAACAAATGTGGAAAAAGCAACCGGGGATGCGATCCGTGAGTATGCACTCGCGGGAGTGAAAGTGGATGAAGATTACAAAAGATATTATCCCTGTGGTTCCCTTGCCTCCAAAGTGCTGGGATTTACAGGGGGTGACAACCAGGGAATCATTGGCCTTGAGGTGAAATATGATGAGATCCTGAAAGGTGAGCCCGGAAAAATTCTCACAGTTACCGATGCACGTGGAGTGGAGATTGACGGGACAGGAGAACGGCGGAAGGAACCGGTGGCGGGAAATACACTGCGAACCAGTCTGGATGTTAACATTCAGAAATACGCACAGCAGGCGGCTCTGAAAGTGATGGAGGAAAAACAGGCAGAGAGGGTGTCCATTCTTCTCATGAATCCTCAGAATGGAGAAATCTATGCCTGTGTCAATGTTCCGGAATTTGACCTGAACGATCCGTTTACGCTAAACACAGAAGAGACAGAAGGAACGTCTTCAGATGGAAAAAAGAAGCAGGATCTTCTGAACCAGATGTGGAGAAATCCCTGTCTGAACGATACTTATGAACCAGGTTCGACTTTTAAGATTATCACCATGGCAGCGGGACTGGAAGAAGGAGCTGTGTCAACGGAAGATCGTTTTTTCTGCCCGGGGTATAAAGTGGTGGAGGACCGGAGAATCCACTGTGCAAAGAGAACCGGACATGGGGCACAGAACTTTGTGGAGGGCGCACAGAATTCCTGCAACCCGGTGTTTATTGAAGTGGGGCTGCGGCTGGGAGTAGATAATTATTATAAATACTTCAAACAGTTCGGACTTTTGAAAAAAACAGGAATTGATCTTCCGGGAGAAGCCGGAACGATCATGCATAATCCGAAAAATATGGGAGAGGTGGAACTTGCCACGGTATCCTTTGGTCAGTCGTTTCAGATTACGCCGATCCAGCTGGCAACAACGGTCAGTGCGATCATCAACGGCGGAAACCGGATCACGCCCCATTTTGGAATCAGTGTGGAAAGTGTGGATGGAACAGAAGTGCAGACACTGGAATATCCGGTGGAAACCGGGATCGTGTCCGGAGAAACTTCACAGACGGTACGGACAATTCTGGAAACAGTAGTTTCGGAAGGCTCCGGGAAAAATGCAGGGATCGAGGGTTTTTCCATCGGGGGAAAAACAGCTACTTCCCAGACCCTGCCAAGGGGTTCCGGCCGATATATTTCTTCATTCCTGGGTTTTGCACCGGCAGAAGACCCAAAAGTCCTGGCTCTTTGTATTATCCATAATCCTAAAGGTATGTATTATGGAGGGATCATTGCCGCGCCGGTAGTACGGAGCATCTTTGAAAATGTGCTGCCCTATCTTGGAATTGAAAAGACCGTCACGGAAACTCCATCCGGGGAAAACCAGGCAGATGGGGTTGATTAATGAAAGGAAAAGCCTTATACTGTTGAAGAAGTATAAAAAAACGAAAGAATTAGAGGTGTGAGGATGGAGTTTCATGTTGTGATCCCTGTGCTGATTTCATTTGCGATCAGCCTTGTATTAGGACCGATTGTTATCCCTTTTTTAAGAAGACTTAAAATGGGACAGACAGAGAGAGAGCTGGGCGTGCAGTCCCACCTGAAAAAGAACGGTACCCCCACCATGGGCGGAGTGATCTTTCTCATTGCGACAACTGTAACATCACTGTTTTATATCAGAGATTATCCGATGATCATCCCGGTACTTTTCCTGACCCTGGGATTTGGACTGATCGGATTTCTGGATGATTATCTGAAAGTAGTCCTGAAACGTTCAGACGGACTTCTGCCATGGCAGAAAATGGCACTGCAGATTGTTGTGACAGCTGTATTTGCTTTTTATCTTGTAAATTATTCCAACGTATCCCTGACTATGAAGATCCCGTTCTGGAGCGGACATTATCTGAATCTGGGATGGTTTGCGGTTCCGGTACTGTTTTTTGCAGTTATTGGTACAGTAAACGGAGTAAACTTTACCGACGGACTTGACGGACTGGCATCCAGTGTTACCCTGATCGTTGCAGTATTCTTTACCGTTGTTTCCCTTGGAATGAACAGCGGCGTGGAGCCGATCACCTGTGCAGTTGTGGGCAGCCTTATGGGCTTCCTTCTGTTTAATGTATATCCGGCCAAGGTATTTATGGGAGATACCGGTTCTCTGGCACTGGGCGGTTTTGTGGCTGGTGTGGCTTATGCCATGCAGATGCCGCTGTTTATCATCCTGGTGGGACTGATCTATCTTATTGAGGTACTGTCCGTTATGATCCAGGTATCCTATTTCAAGGCAACACACGGAAAAAGAATTTTCAAGATGGCGCCTATCCACCATCATTTTGAGCTTTGCGGGTGGTCCGAGACACGGGTCGTTGCAGTGTTCTCTGTTGTAACTGCCATTATGTGCCTGATCGCTCTCCTGGCATTATAAGGAGGAACAGAAAAATGGATTTAAAAGGAAAAAAAGTTCTCGTTTTCGGAGCTGGAAAAAGTGGCATTGGTGCCGCTGACCTGCTTGGAAGTGTAGGAGCACAGCCGATAATCTATGACGGAAATGAAAACCTTGATAAAGAAGCGGTTTTACATAAAACAAACGGAACATACACCCCGGAGATCTGGGCCGGTGCTTTTCCGGAAGGAGAGATGGAAAGTCTTGATCTCGTAGTGTTAAGCCCGGGAGTACCAACAGATCTTCCACTGGTAAAGAGCTTCTACGAAAAAGGCCTTCCGGTATGGAGTGAGGTAGAACTTGCCTACCGTACAGGAAAAGGTGAGGTTCTTGCAATTACAGGAACCAACGGCAAGACAACAACAACAGCTCTCCTTGGAAAGATTATGGGAGATGCCCGTGAATCTGTATTTGTTGTAGGAAATATCGGAACTGCATATACATCAAAATCACTAGAGATGCGTGAGGATTCTGTAACCGTTGCGGAGATCAGCAGCTTCCAGCTGGAGACTATCGAGCAGTTCCGCCCGAAGGTCAGTGCGATCCTCAACATTACAGAAGATCATCTGAACCGTCATCATACCATGGAAGAATACATCCGTGTAAAAGAGCTGATTACCAAGAATCAGGGACCAGAAGATGTATGTGTCCTGAATTATGAGGATGAAGTCCTCCGTAAATTCGGTGAGAACATCGTTCCGAAGGTGGTATATTTTTCAAGCCTTCGTAAACTGGATCAGGGTATCTATCTGGACGGAGATCAGATCATTCTGAAAACAGAAAAAGAAGAGATCCCGATCGTAAAGACAGGAGAACTTAAGATCCTTGGCCGTCATAATCACGAGAATGTAATGGCTGCAGCAGCCATGGCATATTATGCGGGAGTTTCTGTGGAGAGCATCCACAAGAGTGTTTGCGAGTTTGTGGCAGTTCCTCACAGAATCGAGTATGTGACAGAGAAGAACGGCGTTGCCTATTACAACGATTCCAAGGGAACCAACCCGGATGCAGCCATCAAGGGAATTCAGGCTATGAACCGTCCGACTCTTCTGATCGGCGGCGGCTATGACAAGGAATCCAGCTACGATGAGTGGATAGAATCCTTCGACGGAAAAGTCCGTTATCTTGTTCTCATCGGCCAGACGAAAGAAAAGATCAAAGCAGCAGCAGAACGTCTTGGATTTACAGACATCATTCTCTGTGAGGATCTGAAAGAAGCTGTTCAGGTCTGCGCGGAAAAAGCCAATCCGGGAGATGCGGTTCTTCTTTCACCGGCATGTGCAAGCTGGGGACAGTTCGACAACTATGAACAGCGTGGCGACATGTTCAAGGAATATGTGAAAGCACTGTAATAATCCGAAAAATACATACATAAGCTGAAATAAAGACCACTGTGGAGGCCACAGCATGAAGGCAGAACAGAAACAGACCGGAAAGACTGATACCGTTCTCTGGGTTCTGGTTCTGATCCTTGTTGTGTTTGGCCTGGGGGCGCTTTTTTCGGCAAGCGAATATAATGGCAGAGTGCGTTTTCACGACTCTGCCTATTATTTTAAGAAGCAGCTCTTTGCCACGGCACTGGGGCTGCTTGTTATGTATCTGGCATCAAAGGTGGATTATCGCATTCCTGTGAAGCTGGCACCGGGAGCGTATATTCTTTCACTTTTTCTCTCAACGGCAGTGCTGCTTTTCGGACAGGAAATTAACGGATCGAAGCGGTGGCTGAATCTCGGGCCGCTGTCATTTCAGCCCTCGGAATTTTCCAAGGTTGCAGTAATCCTTTTTCTTGTGTGGCAGATCAGCCGGACAAAAAGCAAGACAACCGGATTCTGGTTTATGTGCAGGACCATGATGACGTTGCTTCCGGTAGTTGGTCTGGTAGGTTCCAACAACTTAAGTACAGCGGTGATCATTCTCGGGATTGGTGTGCTGCTGATCTTTGTGGCCAATCCCAGATACCTGCAGTTTCTGGCTCTGGGGAGTGCGGGAATCGGATTTATTGCAGCTTTTCTTGCTGCGGAGAGTTACCGTCTGGAGCGTCTGGCAATCTGGCGGGATCCGGAAAAATATGAAAAAGGATTTCAGACCATACAGGGTCTGTATGCCATAGGAAGCGGCGGGATTTTTGGAAAAGGTTTCGGAAACAGCCTTCAGAAGCTGGGATTTGTGCCGGAAGCCCAGAATGATATGATTTTTTCCATTGTGTGTGAGGAGACCGGGATCCTGGGAGCGTTTCTGGTATTGTTTCTGTTTGGTCTTCTGATCTGGAGGCTTTGTGTTCTGGCACTGAACTGCCGGGATCTTCAGGGGACACTTCTTTGTGCCGGGATCATGGCACATATGGCGATCCAGGTAGTTCTGAATGTTGCGGTTGTGACGAACACGATCCCCAATACCGGGATTACGCTGCCTTTTGTAAGTTATGGCGGAACTTCCGTTGTTTTTCTTCTGGGGGAAATGGGGCTGGCGTTAAGTGTCAGCAGTCACAGACAGGGAAGAATCACATAGAATAAAAAGTAAGAGGCCCTTTTAGGAGTGGAAGACTTGAATGAGATCGATGAGATCGTCGTAACCGGAGGCAGGCCGCTGCATGGGACTGTGCGGATTCAGGGGTCAAAAAATACAGCACTTCCGGTTATGGCAGCGGCCCTTTTAAGCTCCGGGACCAGTGTGTTGCGGGAATGTCCGAAGATCACAGATGTATTTCTGATGGAAAAAATCCTCCGGGAGCTGGGGGCGAGAACCTGGTGGGAGGGTCATGACCTTTATCTGGACTGTAGCCATGCGGACGGTACCGTGATACCGGAACATTTTTCCGGAAAAATGCGTTCTTCTGTGATTCTGATGGGGGCAATGCTTGGACGGAACGGGAAAGCACAGACCGGCTATCCGGGCGGATGTGTCATTGGCAAACGTCCGGTGGATCTTCATATACAGGTTTTACAGAAGCTTGGTGCCAGAATCGTGGAAAACGGAAGTGAAATTCAGGCAGCCTGTGGAAAACTGAAAGGAGCGGAAATAATTTTTACCAAAAGCAGTGTGGGGGCTACGGAACAGGGAATTCTGGCAGCTGTTCTGGCAGAAGGAAAAACCGTTCTTACGGGATGTGCCCGCGAACCGGAGATTAGCTGGCTGTGTCAGTATCTGACCGGGATGGGCGCAAGGATTGAAATCCTGAAAAATGGAAGGATCTGTATCGAAGGTGTAAAGAAACTGCATCCCGGTAGCGGTACGATTCCCCCGGACCGCATTGTTGCCGGAACTTATCTTATGGCAGCGGCAGCGACCAGAGGAGAGATTATTCTGGAAAATCCGCCGCTTGATGAAATGGATGCAATCCTGGAAGTATATCGGAAAATGGGTGGACAATGCCACCAGGTAGGTGGTAAACTAATAGTCAACGGAAAAAATGCAGGTTTTCCCCTTGAACTTCTGGAGACAGATGTTTACCCGGGATTTCCTACAGATCTGCAGTCTCCGGCGATGGCTGTGCTGGCCACGATCCCGGGAGTGAGCAGGATCCGTGAGAAGATTTTTGAGGACAGATATAAACTGGCGTCATGGCTCTGTTATATGGGAGCGAAGATTGAGATCCGGGATGGAATTGCTGTGATACACGGTGGTTATCCGCTTAAGGGATGTACTGTGGAAGCAGAGGAACTCCGCGGAGGTGCAGCACTTGTAATCGCGGCACTTGCGTCAGAAGGTGTTACCAGGATCAGAGGCTGCTCCTTTATTGAAAGAGGTTATGAACATATCTGTGAAGATTTGACTGCGCTTGGCGGTCTGCTGATAAAGGACAGAGGAACTTTATGAAAAAATCCAAAAAAAATTCGCTGGCAGCAGCCGGAATGATTCTGGTTCTGCTGCTGGCAGGTGTTATTTTCTTTTTTACTTATTATCAGGTTGATGAAGTACAGGTGATGGGAAGTAGCCATTATTCTGAGAAACAGATCAAGAAGATGGTCCTTCGGGGGCCGCTGGCATCCAATTCTGTTCTGGCACCCCTTCTTTACACCAAACAGAATACAAAAGATGTTCCTTTTGTGGATGGTTATACAGTGACCAGACTTAACCGTCACACCATTTGTGTCAGTGTGAAGGAGAAGGATATTGTCGGCTGTATTCCTTATCTGGACAGTTACATTTACTTTGACAGAAATGGAGTTTTTGTGGAAGGTTCCACAGAACGCAATGAGAAGATTCCTTTTTTTGACGGAATTAAAGTAAAAAAAGTAATTCTCAATGAGAAGCTTCCTATTAAGGATGAGACTGTGATGAACACAGCGGTGGCTCTGTCTACTATTTTTTCAAAAAATGACAAGGTTCCGGATCATATTGAATTCGGAGATGACGGGCAGATCAGCCTGGTTTACGGAGATATTACGGTCAAGCTTGGAAAGGACGAGTATCTGGAAGACAAAATGACCAGGGTACTTGCCATTCTTTCGCTGATTTCCGGAAAAAAAGGAATTCTCCACGCTGAAAATGTAAATGATAATTCCAAGACCATAACACTGGAGCAGGAACAGGATGAGAATCAGAATTCCGAAGAAACCTGGACAGGCGGTTATGATGAGGAAGGAAATTACACAGGCGAGGGCGAATACGACGAAAATGGCAATTATGTAGGGCCGAAACCGCAGACAGACCTGGAGTATGCGCAGGCGAACTGGGTAGGCGGATATGATGAAGAAGGTGACTATACAGGAAGCGGTGAGTATGACGCCAACATGAATTATGTGGGAGAGGCACCGACAGAAGAAAGTATGGCGGCCAACGGAACCTGGAAAGGCGGATACCGGGAAGACGGCGGTTATGACGGAGTCAGTGAGTATGACCGTGACGGTAATTATGTAGGTACGCTGGAGGATTATCTTGCTTCGGAAGAAAGCACCGGAGACGGAACAGATTCTGTCAGCACAGACACTCAGAATACGGATTCGGAAGGCACCGGAAATGGAGAGGATACTTCTGATAACAGCGCAGACGGCACCGACGAAGAAGCCGATGCAGGGGCAGATTACAGCGGTGATTACAGTAATGAGTCGGATAATTATGACGAAAATCAGTACAGTGATTACAGCGATGAGGCCGATTACGAGTAGAGATAAAAAAACCTTTCTTAATATAATACCAGTATTTGGTCATTTTGCCAGAGATTGTTTTGCAAATGTTTCGGTTAATAGAAACAGTGCCGAAATTTAGTGAAAAAAGTATAAAAAAACAAAATTAGTGGTTGATTAATTAACGAAAAAAATATATGATATAACTATGTGTATATGTAGCTTGGAATAGATTATTACACTGAATCGGATATCAGGTAGAAATAAAGGAGGAAGTACATTGTTAGAGATAATGACGAATGAGGCTGAGTCTTCTGCGAAAATTATTGTAATTGGAGTAGGCGGCGCAGGTAATAATGCAGTAAACAGAATGGTGGAAGAGGCCATTGGTGGAGTTGAGTTTGTAGGTGTCAATACCGATAAACAGGCTCTGACACTGTGTAAAGCTCCGACTGTACTTCAGATTGGTGAAAAAATTACGAAAGGTCTCGGCGCCGGTGCACAGCCGGAAGTTGGACAGAAGGCAGCTGAGGAGAGCATTGAGGAAGTTAAGAAGATCATCGAGGGAGCGGACATGGTGTTCGTTACCTGTGGTATGGGTGGCGGAACCGGAACCGGAGCTGCTCCTGTAATCGCCGGTGCGGCAAAAGAGATGGGTATCCTGACTGTCGGTGTTGTTACCAAGCCTTTCCGTTTTGAAGCGAAGACCCGTATGAACAATGCACTTGCGGGAATCGAGAATCTGAAGAAAGCAGTTGACACTTTAATTGTCATCCCGAATGACAAGTTACTTGAGATTGTTGACAGAAGAACAACTATGCCGGAAGCACTGCGTAAGGCTGATGAGGTTCTTCAGCAGGCAGTACAGGGTATCACAGACCTGATCAACCTGCCGGCACTGATCAACCTTGACTTTGCAGACGTACAGACTGTCATGACAGACAAGGGAATCGCTCACATCGGTATCGGTGAGGCAAGAGGCGATGACAAGGCTATGGAGGCTGTACAGCAGGCTGTATCTTCTCCGCTTCTTGAGACAACCATCAAGGGCGCTACTCATGTAATCATCAACATTTCCGGAGATATTTCTCTTATGGATGCCAACGATGCGGCAAGCTATGTACAGGAGCTTACCGGTGAGGATGCAAACATCATCTTTGGTGCCATGTATGATGATTCTGTTGCAGATTATGCAAGAATTACAGTTATTGCCACAGGTCTTACAGACAATAACCTTCAGAATACACCATTTGGAAACAGAGCTTCCAATTCTGTATTTGGAAACACCAAAAAGACAAGTCAGCCACAGACAAGCAGCATGAACCTTAACATGCCAAGCTTCAGCCTGCCGACTATGAATTCCACACAGTTTGGAACAAAGACTCCGACAAGCACTGTTCAGAAAAAGGACATCCAGATTCCGGATTTTCTTAAGAACAGATAATAAATGAACATAATAAAATCCGGCAGAGGATCCGTCTGGAACCCTGCCGGATTTTTTTGACTTTCAGATCAGAATATCAGCATTTACAGCTGAAGGTATCGCATTTTGTATCACAGCAGCGATGTGCATTATCACCGGATACATTGATGGAAGCTGCGGTACATTTGCAGTGCTCATTGTAGGTACAGTTGTGTGCTTTGCAGTCAATGTTAATGGTTTCACATCCGCAGCCGGAATCAGCAGCATTTGTTGCAGAACCTTCTTTCTGATCGCGGAAACTTTCACAGGCGGTATCATCTGCATAACGTGCATCTGCGCCTTCCACATTAATGGCTCCTTTGGAACAGAGAGAATCTTTGTTATAGTAGCAGTTGTGCGCGGAACATTTAAGGATTGTCATAAAAGTGTCCTCCTGATAATTATGATTTTACCGGAAACCGTCAGCTGTCGGACTTTGACACCTCTGATCAATGGTCCATGTTACAGTCTGTCTTATCGGATTCCGATGTTGGATAGTATGCCCGGAAAAAGAAAAACTCATACGCACAAATAAATACATAATAATATAAAAAAACAGTTGACAAACAGAAGATACCATGGTATTCTCTTAAAGTACGTAGCGAAAAGAAAGCAGAGTTCACTCTCACCTCAGCGCTGAAGATAAGCGACTCAGGTCAATATTGCACAGTACTGCGAACGGATCAACCATCAGTGCGCAGGTGTAATTATTTGAAGTGTGGACATCTGTCTGCGCTTTTTTTGTGCGGCTTAAGCTACATTGATTGAGAAAGAAAAAATTAATTCTATCATGTTCATGGAGGTGTACAACAATTAGCGGTTTAATGATTAACGAACAGATCAGAGACAGAGAGGTACGCTTAATTGGTCCGGACGGAGCTCAGCTTGGAATCGTGTCCGCCAGAGAAGCGATGGCGAAAGCGCAGGAGGCAGGACTTGACCTTGTAAAGATTGCCCCACAGGCGAAACCGCCGGTATGTAAGATCATCGATTACGGTAAATACCGTTACGAGCTTGCAAGAAAAGAAAAAGAGGCCAGGAAAAAGCAGAAAACCATCGATGTCAAAGAAGTGCGTCTTTCCCCGAACATTGATACGAATGATTTGAAGACGAAGGTAAATGCAGCAAGAAAGTTCCTTAGCAAGGGCGACAGAGTTAAGGTTACACTTCGTTTCCGCGGAAGAGAGATGGCACATATGTCCAGCAGCAAGCATGTGCTTGACGACTTCGCAGATCTTCTGTCCGATATAGCGACTGTAGAGAAGGCTCCGAAGGTAGAAGGCAGAAGCATGACCATGTTTCTGACTGAGAAACGGTAGATATCTCAGTCTTCACGGCAACAGCCGGGCAGAACGGGATGTTATATAAAATTTAGAAGTACCAAATCAAGGAGGAATTCATAATGCCAAAAATTAAAACTTGCAGAGCAGCAGCAAAGCGCTTTAAAAAAACAGGTACAGGAAAATTAGTAAGAAATAAAGCCTACAAGAGCCATATCCTTACAAAGAAATCTCAGAAGAGAAAGAGAAATCTGAGAAAATCTACTGTTGTTGATTCTACTAACGTAAAGAGCATGAAGAAAGCATTACCATATTTATAAGATAGAGAAGACGAACAGGAGGAGAATTAAGAAATGGCA